>Ga0265797_10000853_pt1 | contig 55556 bp, 37 predicted proteins | sample P2T30metagenome_FD_192433 | JGI IMG/M metagenome (GOLD analysis project Ga0265797, IMG submission 192433) | Plant litter microbial communities from East Loma Ridge, Irvine, California - P2 T30 | ecosystem: Environmental > Terrestrial > Plant litter > Unclassified | place: USA: California...
GCCTCCCAGCGCCGGCAGTGGCGGGAGCGGTTCGATGATGATCTGGTGTTGGGTGTAAGCCTCAGTAACGCGCAGTTCAGCATGCCCAACCTCGTTGCCGAGCTTCAATATGCCATCTCCGCCAACTGCCTGATGCCCCATCAGCTGGAAATCGAGGTGGTCGAGCCGTCGTTGCTGCATAACCCTGACGAAACGCGCCGGCAATTGTCCTTGCTCCGGGGGCTGGGCGTGCGTGTGGCACTGGATGATTTCGGCTGGGACCATTGCTCGTTGAAGATCCTTCGCGACCTGCCCATCGATACGCTCAAGCTGGATCGACAGCTGATCGCCCGGCTGCCTCAGTCCGAGCGTGATACCGCCATTGCGCGTTCGATCATCGATCTGTGCCGGGCATTTTCGATCACCGTGATTGCCGAAGGCGTGGAAACCGCCGAGCAATACCGATGGCTCGTGGACAACGGCTGCGAATACATCCAGGGCTTTGTGGTGGCCCATCCACTCACCGCGACGGACGCCGGGCAGTTTCCCTCGCGATACCAGTGGGATTTCGCCTGACACGCATGGGGCAGCCGCAGGCGACTAAAGCACGGGTGCCCGGGCAGCGACGGCCCTGGGTTGCGCAAGGTGAGCTGCCATGGTGCGCAAAGGCCCCAGGTGGCGCACGATGAGGGCCAACTGGGCTTGTACCAGCCGCTGGCTTTCGTCCATTTCCTCAGGCATCTGCTCAAGCCGTTCGGCCAGGGCCTGCTCCTCTTCGTTATGCACCTCGATGCCGCCGCGCTCGGCCAAGCCCTTGGCAATCTCCTCCAAGGTGCTGGCCAGCTGTTCGCCTACCCCGGTGATCAGCTCCTCGCGCACGGGCTCCGGCAGGCTGGTGCCCCGGTGCGCGCCCAGCCCGGACAAGTAACTCAGCAAGGTATGAGAGATCACAAGGAAGCGAAACCCGGCGTCGGCCTCTTTGCGGAAGTGGCCAGGCTCCAGCAGCATGTTCGAAAGCGTGGTGGACAAGGCCGCATCCGCGTTATGCGCGTTGCGCCGGGCCAATCGGTAGGCGAGATCGTCGCGTTTGCCCTCGGCATATTGCCGCAGGATCTGCCGCAGGTAGGCGCTGCTGCAGCTGAGGGTATTGGCCAGTACCTTGTTCAAGCGCCGGCCTTGCCAATCCGGCAGGAACAGGAACACCGAAAGCCCGGCGATCAAGCTACCCAGCAGGGTATCGAGCAGCCGTGGCAGGAACAGGCCATAGCCGTTGCCTGTCTGGTTGAAGCAGAACAGCACCATCAACGTAATCGCCGCCGTGGCGAGGGTATAGCGGGTGGTGCGGTTAACGAAGAACACCAGGCCCGCCACCACAGCGAACAGCGACTGCACGATGGGATTCGGGAACAGGTCGAACAGTGCCCAGCCGACGGTAAGCCCGATCGCGGTGCCAATGATACGTTGGCCCAGCTTGCGCCGGGTGGCGCCGTAGCTGGGCTGGCACACGAACAACGTGGTGAGGATGATCCAGTAACCCTGGCTGGGGTGGATCAGGTGGACCATGCCGTAGCCTATGGTCAGCGCCAGGGGCAGGCGTAGCGCATGGCGGAACAGCAGGGAGGTCGGGGTGAGGTTTTGCCGAAGGCGCGCCCACACGTCCTTGAGGCTGCGCGGTGACCTGTCCAGCAGGCTGCTGTCGGTCGCCTCGGCGAGAATATCCGGATTGCTGGCGTCGCTGAGGAGCCGGTCCAGGGTGCCTAGGTTGGTCGCCAGGGCGCGCAGCGACCTCAGCAGGCCCTTCCAGGCGGGATTGCTCTGGATGCGCAAATGCTCCAGGGAGGCATGAAGGTCGCTCAGGGCCTCGGCGAAGGTATCGTCATAGATGAACGGCTGGCGCAGCTGCAGCGTCTCGGACAGGCGCTCACAAGCCTTGCCCTGCTGACGCAACAGGCGCTGGCAGCGGAACAGCACATCGCTGTGAAAGAAGGCTTCGGCCAAGGCGTTATAAGGGTAGTGGGTCGAGCTTGCTCGCTCGTGAATGTCCTGCGCCAGGAAGTAGAGCTTCAGGTAGCGGCTGACCTTGGAGCCCGGGCGGGAACTGCCCACCCGATTGAAAATGATTTCCTTGGAGGCATTCAGCGCGGCGACCACTCGGCCGTTCTGCCGAGCCAGCTCCAATCGACCTCCCTCTACGTCCAGGCCGCGGATCGGCTCGAACAAGGACGACTTGAGCTTGAGGTACAGGCCCAGCTCGCGGAATACCCGAGCCAGCCCCTGTTGTACCGGCTGATTGGAGAACAGCGCTTGCCATAGTACCGACAGCACCCCGTACCAGGCCGCGCCCGCTACCAGCAGCGCCGGCTCGTGCCAATAGCTCGATAGCTCGCCGCCGCGCTGGTCCACCCCGATCATGGTGTACACCGAGAGAATCAACGTGGCGTAGGCAATCGCGCCGTATCGCTCGCCCAGTGCGCCCAGCATCGTCAGGGCGAAACTGGCCAACGCCATCGAGGCCACGAAAATGATCGGATAGGGAAACAGCAACTCCACCGAAAACGCGGCGATGCTGAAGCACACCAGGGTCACTAGCAGCGCGTTGAGGCGGCCCTGCCAATTGTCGTCGGTTTCGGCCAATGCGCTGGCGATGATGCCAAGAAACAAAGGGATCAGCATATGCAGGTCGTTGCGTGACCAGCAAAGGGCCATGCTGCCTGTCAGGGCGATGAACACCCGCACGCTGTAGCTGAATTTATCCCGCGCCCAGAGACGGCGCAGGGTGTTCCCGAAAGATCTCGAAGCCATGGAGGGCGGGCCTGGTTCAGATGCCGCGATCATACAGGATTGAAAAGCGGTTTGAGCGGCGCGAACGCCCCGCTGGCTTCAGGAGGAACAGCTGATTTCCAGATGCTTGCCCCAGTCCGGCGGGCGCATGGCATAGGCCTCCATGCCTGGCTGTGCGTCGAAGGGCCTGCTCAGTACCTGATGCAGGCGGCGGACTTCGCTGTAATCGCCAGCCTCCGCTGCTTCGATAGCGGTTTGGGCGAGGTAATTGCGCAGCAGATAAAGCGGGTTGATCGCGTTCATGCGGGCGGTACGGGCGCTAGCCGCTTCGCTGGGCTGGCGCTCCAGGCGCTGGAGGTACACCGCTGCCCAGTCATCGAATCCGGCAAGGTCTACGAAGTGGTCGCGCAGCATCGCGACGGCGACAGCGGGCGCCTGTTCGCCCAGATGACGGAAGAACAGGGTGTAATCCACCGCGCTGCCTTGCATCAGCTGCAGCAAACGCTCTACCAGCGCCTGGTCCTCGTCTTCGGCGTTCACCAGGCCAACCCGCCGACGCATGAGGTCCAGATAGTTCGCCTGGAACAGCGGCAGGAACAGCCCCAGCGCTTCCTTCAGGGCGTCCACCTCGATCAGCGGCGTAAGCGCCTGCGCCAGCGCGCTCAGGTTCCAGTGAGCAATGGGGACCTGATTGCTATAGGCATAGCGGCCCTGATCGTCGGAGTGGTTGCAAATGAAGCGGGCGTCGAAGTCGTCCAGGAACGCGTAAGGCCCGAAATCGAAGGTAAGCCCCAGAATAGACATGTTGTCCGTATTCATCACGCCATGGCAAAAGCCATAGGCCTGCCATTTGGCTATCATTTCGGCGGTGCGCTCGACCACGGTTTTGAACATGGCCAGGTAAGGCTGATCTTCGCCCACACACTCCGGGAAATGAGCGTTGAGCACGTGATCGGCCAGTTGCTTGTGCAGTTCAGGCTGGCGGGTGTAATAGAAATACTCGAAATGGCCAAACCGAACATGGCTGGGCGAGAGCCGAAGCAGCATGGCCGCGCGCTCCTGCCGCTCGCGCCATACCGGTGTATCCGACGCCGTTACGCACAATGCCCGGGTGCTGGGGATACCAAGGGCATGCAGCGCTTCGGATGCAAGGAACTCGCGGATTGAAGAGCGCAGCACCGCGCGCCCATCGCCCATCCGGGACCAGGGTGTCTGCCCCGCGCCTTTGAGGTGAAGGTCCCAATGCTCGCCAGCATCGTTCACCACTTCCCCCAGCAGCAGGCCACGGCCATCCCCCAGCTGCGGGTTGTAATGGCCGAACTGGTGCCCTGAATACACCATTGCCCTGGGTTCGGCTTCCGCCCACAGCTTGTGGCCACTGAAGACTTCGGCAAACAGTGGCGCCTGCGCCTGGGCTGGGTCCAGATCCAGCAGGGCCATGGCGGCTTCGCTGGCGATCACCAGCCTCGGCGCATCGATGGGCTCCGGCAATACCTGGGTTGAAAACGCGTCGCCCAGGCGGGCAAAGCGGTTATCGAATTCGAGTTCGTCCAGCGCTTTCATCGGAACTTCCCGTAAAGGCTCATAAAGGATGGACCTTGCTCACGCTGGATCGGTTTGATCAGGTTTCGATTTGCGAAGCAGCAATTGCTGTTCCACCACCTCGGGATTCTTCAGGTGCACCTCCAGCTGCCGGAAGGAGATATTCACCCCATGCTTCTTGAACTCGTAATTTATGAAGCGGTTGATCTCGTCGAGGGCAGGGTTGCGGTCGCCCAGGTCGCGCACGTGCATGCGCAGTTCATGATCGAGGCTGCTTTCACCGAATGCCAGGAAGTACACGATCGGCGCCGGCTCCTTGAGCACCCGGGGATTCTCGTCCGCCGCTTGCAGCAGCAGCTTGCGCACGGTCTCCAGGTCCGAACCGTAATCCACCCCTATCTTTAGCGTGACCCGGGTGATGGTATCGGTGAGGGACCAGTTGATCAGCTGGCCGGTAATGAAGGTTTTGTTGGGAACGATGATGTCCTTGCGGTCAAAATCGGTAATGGTCGTGGCCCGAATGCGGATCTTGCTGACCGTACCTGACAGGTTTCCGATCGTGATGGTGTCGCCGATGCGCACCGGGCGTTCGAACAGAATCATGATCCCGGAGATGAAGTTGGCGAAGATCTCCTGCATACCGAAGCCAAGCCCTACCGACAGCGCCGCCACGAGCCATTGCAATTTGTCCCAGCTCACGCCCAGCGTGGACAGGGTGGTTACGAAGCCTACCCCGGCGATGGTGTAGGACATCAAGGTGGTAGTGGCGTAGGCGCTGCCTTGGGCGAGGTTAAGCTTGGAGAGCACAAACACTTCCAGCAGGCCCGGCAGGTTGCCCGCCAGCACGAAGGTGATGCAGATGATCACCAGCGCCCCGAGCATGTCCCCCAGGCTGATTGGCACCATGCTCATGCTGGTGCCGGTGCCGCTGGTGTATTCGTACAGGGTGATGTTGTCCAGGTAGGCGAATACGCTGATCAGGTCTGACCATACCCAGTACAGCGCCCCCAGGAAGCTGCCAAGCAGGACCAGGCGGATCAGGCGCAGCGACTGCTGGTTGACCTGATCGATGTCCAGGGTGGGCTCTTCGATTACCGTTTCTGGGTCGCCACCGATTTCCCGGGCCGCCTGGCGCTTGCTCAGCGCCCGGTTATAGGCCAGCCGACGCGCCGCGACGCTGAGGCCGCGCACGAAGGCGGCTTCGATCACCAGCCAGAACATCATCAGGTACAGCGTGGCGATCAGCCGGTCGGTGAGCTTGAGCGCGGTGTAGTAGTAGCCGAAGCACACCGCCAGGAACAGGCCCACCGGGAGGAGGGTGAACAGCACGGCGATCATGCGCCGAAACAGTGAGGCGTTACGGTGGGTCGGGCTGGCCAGTAGCAGGCGGCTGAGCAGCCAGGCCATGAGCGCGAAGCAAGCCAGTACCACCAGAATGCCCAGGGCATCTTCGGCAAGGCCGGAGGGCTGTAGCTCGGCCACCGCCACCACGCCCACCAGCGCCATCACCACGATGCCCAGCCGGCGCACCCAGCCTTGCAGGAACGCGACCTGGGCCTTTTCCCAACGGAAGTGCAGTTCGGCCACGCCGCCGGGCGCGAGTATGCGGTAGGCCGTATAGAACATCAGCCAGGCCTTGGCCATCTGCAGCAATGCCGACCCCAGGCTCAGGTTCTGCCCGCGCGCATCGATTTGCAGCGCGATGCCGCACACCGCCAGCGCCAGGGCTACCGGCATGGCGAGTAATACGTTCACCAGGATTGCCAAGGGGGTGTTCCACTGACTATCCCGCCGGAAATGCCCGACGTTGCGATGCACCTGGGTAAGCTTGCCGTAGAGGTACTTTCGGCGCCAAAGCAACGCACCGATCGCCAGCAGTAGTGGAACGAAAAGCAGCGGCCGTTGTGTGAGGCCGTCACTGAGCTCGCTGACGCTGGACGCCCACGGCAACGTGGTGACCTGCTTGGCCAGCCGGCGGGGAAGGTTGGCCAGCCATTCGGTATCCAGCGGCTTGTTGCTGGGTATCCAGAACATCTGCTCATCAAGGGTGGCGCGCAGCCCCAGGGCGGTGTCCAGCAACTGCTTCTGATTGAGCTGCAGGGTGATGGATTCGTTGAGCAGGGCGCTCAGCTCCCGGTTCAGACGCTCGAGCAGATCCGCCCGGGTGACCGCAATGTCCAGCAGAGACTTGCGCAGCGCCGGAGTAACGACCTCGGCTGGCTGGCTGGCCAGCAGGCTGTCGACGTAGGTGCCAGGGCTGCTCAGCGCTTCGCGCTGCTGGTTGATTTCGAACTGGTACAAGCGGATGTCGGCAATCTTGTCCGCCAGGTTGCGGTCTACCTTGAGCGTCGGCAGCGCCTGCTTCTGGGTGTAGAGGATCTTCGAAAGCAGCAGGCTGCCCTTGAGCACGTTGATCTGTTCATCCAGTGCCTGATCGGCCTGGGTAAGGGTATCCAGTTGTTGCTTGGTGTGCAGGTTGCGCTGGGTAAGTTCGTTGAGCTCGTCGGTGCTGCGCAGCAGGTAGTCCGAGAGCTTCACGTTGGTGGCGCTTTCGGTAGCCAACAGGCTGCTGTTGCCGGCTTTCTGCGCTTCCAGCGATTGCTGGGTGACGGTTTCCTGCGACTGGGCCAGGCGCTTCTGGTTGATCAGGGATTGTAAATCCTGGACTTCCTGGGCCACCCGGCCGATTTTCTCGATCAGCAGATCATGCTGGCTGTTGCCCAGGTCCTGCAGCAGGCTATTCCCGGCCAGCTCCTGGCGACGCAGGGCGATCAGGGCGTTAAGCGATGCCTGCTCGGCGAGGTACTGGTTGCGAAGGTCAGCGCTGACGAGCTTGCCGCCGTCCTTGCCGCTCTTGAGTATGAGGTTGATCTGCTGAATACGGGTTTGCGCATCGGCGATTTCGGTCTGCGCCCGTTCCGGGCGGGTTTGTGCGGTAATTGCCAGTGTATTGGCGTCGCCCAGCGCTTTCTGCAGGTCGCTTTGCTGAGTGCCTCGTTCAGTGAGCAGTTGCTCCAGCTGCGGGACCGTCAGGTTCGCGTACCGCTGCGTCACTGGCTGAACCCGCGTCGCCTTCAGGCGATCGAGGTCATGCTGGTTATCCGAGGTTTGCCGTGGGGCTTCGGCGATCTGCTGCTTGACCGTGACCAACTGCCGCTCGCGGTCGGCCTTGGTGGTCAGAAAGGTCAGCGTTTGCTCGAGCATCTGCTCCAGAGCCTTTTGGTCCGGGTCGGGCAGCTTGCGATCGGCAATGTGATCCAGGCTCTGCTGGATCGATTCGGTGGTGGGCGCGTCCGCGGCGAAGGTGGCGGACGTGAAGAGACCGAGCAGGGCAGTACAGAGAAGGGCGCGCAGAATAGGCATGTTCAAGAACAGGTCAAATGACTGAACGCCGTATTTTACGGGCTTAACGCCCCGCTGTGGCAGCGATATGTTTCCCGGGATGTTTGCACGCCGTGTTGGCGCCTACGATTGTGGCGCCAAGGGCAACACTCAAAGGAACAACCCAGGCCCGGGCTTGCTACCTTCCGGGAAGCGCACGCCTACTTTGGCGATGCGGTTGGCGTCCATGACGGCGACGGTCCAGAGCGTGCTGTTCCACTCCACCTGGTCGCCGACGACTGGCGCGCCGCCCACGCGGCTGCTGATGAAGCGCCCCAACGATGTTTTCGGGTCTTCCCCTTCCAGGCGAAGGCCATACAAGGCCGCCACCGCGCCCAACTCGGCATCGCCTTCAAGCACGAAATCACCGAAGAAGCGCAGGTCCAGGCCGCGCTGGGGCGCCTGGCTGAACAGCTTGCCGAGCGCTGGCAGGTCATGCTCATGGCCGATCACGCACAGGATGTCGTTCACTTCCAGCACGGTACTGCCTGAGGGGTGCAGCAACTGTTCGTCGCGGAAAAGGGCCGCGATGCGGGTGCCCTCGGGCATTTTCAGTTCACGCAACGCCGCGCCGATGCACCACTTCTCGGCACCCAGGCGGTAGACGAACAACTCCCACTCGCTGGTGTGGTGAACTTCCAGCGCCGAGCGGGAAATAGGGGCGGGGTCTGGCGGTACCGTTACCTTCAGCAACTTGGCCACCCAAGGCAAGCTTGTTCCCTGAACCAGCAACGACACCAGCACGATGAAGAACGCCAGGTTGAAATACAGCTGAGCGTGGGGCAAGCCCGCCATCAACGGGAATACCGCCAGAATGATAGGTACAGCCCCGCGAAGGCCGACCCAGCTGATAAAGCCCTTTTCACGCCCATGGAACGCCTTGAACGGTGCCAGCCCTACCAGTACAGACAGCGGCCGCGCGAACAGGATCATCCACAGGGCCAACGCCAGCGCGGGCAAGGCAATCGGCAACAGATCATGCGGGGTAACCAGGAGCCCCAGCACCAGGAACATGCCGATCTGGGCAAGCCACGCCATGCCGTCGAGCATATGGAGGATGCCGTGGCGGCTACGCACGGGCCGATTGCCTATCACAAGGCCGCACAGGTATACCGCCAGGAACCCGCTGCCATGCAAGGCATTGGTGAGCGCGAAGACGGCGAGGCCGCCGCTGATGACCAGCAAGGGGTACAGGCCGTTCGCCAGGTTGATACGGTTGACCAGGTAAAGCATCAGCCAGCCGCCCCCCAGGCCAAGCACCCCACCAATACCGAACTCTTGCAGCAAGTGCAGAAGCAGGCCCCAGTGAAAGCCCGTTTCCCCGCTGGCCAGCATGTCGATCAGCGTAACGGTGAGGAATACTGCCATCGGGTCGTTGCTGCCGGATTCGATTTCGAGCGTAGCGGTAACCCGCTCGTTTAGCCCTTTGCCACCTAGCAGCGAAAACACCGCGGCTGCGTCGGTGGAGCCGACGATTGCGCCGATCAACAAGCCTTGCATGAGGGTGAGGTCGAAGAGCCAGGAAGCGGCCATGCCGGTGAGGCCGGTGGTGATAAGCACCCCTACGGTGGCAAGCGAGAGCGCGGGCGATAGGGCCACGCGGAAACTGGCTACCCGGGTGCGCAGGCCGCCATCGAGCAGGATCACCGCGAGCGCGAGGTTGCCCACCAGATAGGCCGTGGGATAGTTGTCGAATACGATGCCCGCGCCGTCCACCCCGGCGACCATGCCGACGGCCAGGATAATGACTAGGATCGGGATGCCGAGCCTGGACGACAGGGAGCTGACCAGGATGCTTGCACCGACCAGCAACGCGCCGATGAGAAACAGGCTGTTGATGGTTGTCGCATCCAAGGGCCGTACTCCGTTCAAATCAAAGGCAAAGGCACGTGCAGAGAACGTGCCAACCGATTCTAACCCGCACCTTTGCTGCTGTGTCAAAAGGCATGGCTAATAAAATCCATGGAAAAGCCTGGCGCGCATACGAAAACGGCCCGGCAGATGCCGGGCCGCCTCGTGGACCTGCCGGTTGTCAGCCAATCGTCATCAGGCTGGCGTTACCACCCGCGGCGGCGGTATTGACGCTTACAGCGCGCTCGATGACCAAACGCTCGAGGGCGATATTGGTTTCTCCATGAGACAGCCCCTGAACGCCAACGATGGCCCCGGCGCGCCCGGCGATGACTTCGCACACCGATCGCAGCTGGTCCGAGTCGCCGTGATGGATGACCGCGTCGAAAGCGGCCTCGTCGCGTTTCCAATCCGCGATGACCTGAACGCGCGCCTGTACATCTTTCGGCAAGCGGCTTGCTACGGTGCGCGCCGGCTCCCCTTCCACGAACACGGCGCGGCTGCCGACCGCTAGTACGGCTGCCAGTTGGGCCAGCAGGTCGGCTTCGGTATCCGCCAGGCAGAGCACATGCTCGCGCGGTAGGATCACGTAGCTGTTGCGCTCGCCCGTAGGCCCCGGCAGCAGGCGGGAAATTCCGCTCTGGGACTGCGCGGCGTACTGGTTGCACAGGTCCACCAGCGCGGACTGTTGGCTGCCTTCGGCCCAGCTCTTGAGCGCGTGCAACGGCTTGAGCAGCAGGTCATGCACACGGCTGTCGGGAGCGCTGACATCGCTACGGTCGAAGGTGCGGCTGACTGCATCGGCCGGGCGGGTAGACAGCAGGCGATACAGGTACAGCGGCCCGCCTGCCTTGGGGCCGGTTCCGGAAAGGCCTTCGCCGCCAAACGGCTGCACCCCTACCACCGCGCCAACGATGTTGCGGTTCACGTACAGGTTGCCGGCGTTCACGTTCTCGGTGACCTTGGCGATGGTTTCGTCGATACGGGTATGCACGCCCAGGGTAAGGCCATAACCGGACGCGTTGATCTGCCCGATCAGCGCATCCAGCTCACGGCGCTTGTAGCGCACCACGTGTAACACCGGGCCGAAGATCTCGCGCTTGAGTTCATCGAAGCTCTCGAGTTCGATCAGGGTCGGCATCACGAAGGTGCCACGGCGGCATTCGGCGGTGTCGGCAATCGCTACCTGGTAAACGGTGCGGCCCTTCTCGCGCATGGTTTGAATATGCTGCTCGATACCGGCCTTGGCCTCGGCGTCGATCACCGGGCCAATGTCCACCGCCAGGCGCTCGGGGTTACCAAGGCGTGCCTGGGCCATGGCGCCCTTGAGCATTTCGATCACGCGGTCGGCGCTGTCTTCCTGCAGGCACAGTACCCGCAAGGCCGAGCAACGCTGACCGGCGCTGTCGAAGGCCGACGACACCACATCGATGACCACTTGTTCGGTAAGGGCGGAAGAGTCCACGATCATTGCGTTCTGCCCGCCGGTTTCGGCGATCAGTGGGATCGGCCGGCCCTGGGCGTCAAGGCGGCCAGCGATGTTACGCTGCAGCAGGCGCGCCACTTCGGTGGAGCCCGTGAACATCACGCCTTTCACGCGTTCATCGCCTACCAGGCCCGCGCCGACGGTTTCGCCGCGGCCTGGCAGTAACTGCACCACGCCCTCGGGGATGCCTGCTTCGAGCAACATGCGCACCGCCTGGGCGGCTACCAGTGGGGTCTGCTCGGCGGGCTTGGCCAGTACCGGGTTACCGGCGGCCAGCGCGGCGGCTACCTGGCCGGTGAAAATCGCCAGCGGGAAGTTCCATGGGCTGATGCACACCACCGGCCCCAACGGGCGGTGGGCATCGTTGTTGAAGTCATGGCGCGCCTGCACCGCGTAGTAACGCAGGAAGTCCACCGCTTCACGAACTTCGGCGATGGCATTGGCGAAGGTTTTACCCGCTTCGCGCACCAGCAGGCCCATCAGAGGCTGGATCTGCGCTTCCATGAGGTCGGCGGCGCGTTCCAGGATGGTGGCGCGCTCCGCTGGCGGCGTGGCCTGCCAGATCGGGCCATTGATCAGCGCGCACTGGATGGCCGCGTCGACGTCGGCCACGTCGGCCTCCTGCACATAGCCAACCACGTCGCGATGATCCGACGGGTTGAGTACAGGCTGTGCGGGGGCTTGCGACGCTTCGCAGCCCAGGATGGGGCCTGCCTTCCAATCGTTATGGGCGGTCGCCAGCAATGCGCTGCTCAGCGATGCCAGGCGGTGTTCGTTGGCCAGGTCGATACCCGCCGAGTTGCTCCGCTCGCTGCCGTAGAGGTCGCGCGGCAACGGGATGCGTGGGTGCGGCAGGCCGAACGCGCCTTCCTGCGCGCCCATGCGCTCGATGGTCGCCACGGGGTCGGCCACCAACTCCTGGATCGAAATGGAGTGATCAGCGATACGGTTGACGAAGGAAGTGTTGGCGCCGTTCTCAAGCAGCCGGCGTACGAGGTAGGCCAGCAGTGTTTCGTGGGTACCCACCGGTGCATACACACGGCAAGGGCGATTCAGCTTGCCATCGGCGACCTTGCCCACCACTTGCTCGTACAGCGGTTCGCCCATGCCGTGCAGGCATTGGAATTCGTACTGGCCGGGGTAGTAGTTCTGGCCGGCGATCTGATAGATGGCCGCCAGGGTGTGGGCGTTGTGAGTGGCGAACTGCGGGTAGATCGCCTCGGGCACGGACAGCAATTTACGAGCGCAGGCGATGTAGGACACATCGGTGTACACCTTGCGGGTATACACCGGGTAGCCCTCCAGGCCCTCGACCTGGGCGCGCTTGATCTCGCTGTCCCAGTACGCGCCTTTCACCAGGCGAATCATCAGGCGATGACGGCTGCGACGAGCGAGGTCGATCACGTAATCGATCACGTACGGGCAGCGCTTCTGGTAGGCCTGGATCACGAAGCCGATACCGTTCCAGCCGGCCAATTGCGGCTCGAAGCACAAGCGCTCGAGCAGATCGAGGGAGAGTTCGAGACGATCCGCCTCTTCGGCGTCTATGTTCAGGCCGATGTCGTATTGCTTGGCCAGCAACGTGAGCGAGAGCAGGCGTGGATACAGCTCGTCCATCACGCGCTCGTACTGGGCGCGGCTGTAGCGCGGGTGCAACGCGGAAAGCTTGATGGATATGCCCGGGCCTTCATAAATGCCACGGCCATGGGAAGCCTTGCCGATGGAATGGATGGCTTGCTCGTAAGATGCCAGGTACTTCTGCGCATCGTGTTCGGTCAGCGCGGCTTCGCCCAGCATGTCGTAGGAGTAACGGAAGCCCTTGCTCTCGAACTTGCTGGCGTTCGCCAGCGCTTCGGCAATGGTTTCGCCTGTAACGAACTGCTCGCCCATGAGGCGCATGGCCATGTCCACGCCCTTGCGAATCATCGGCTCGCCGCTTTTACCAATAATGCGGCTCAGTGAGGATGTAAGCCCGGCCTCGTTGTGGGTGGAAACCAGCTTGCCGGTCAGCAGCAGGCCCCAGGTAGCGGCGTTCACGAACAAGGAAGGGCTGTTGCCCAGGTGAGGCTGCCAGTTGCCGTTGCTGATCTTGTCGCGAATGAGCGCGTCACGGGTGCCTTTGTCCGGGATGCGCAACAGCGCCTCGGCCAGGCACATGAGCGCAACGCCTTCCTGGGAAGACAGCGAGAATTCCTGCAGCAGCCCTTGTACGAGACCAGCACGGCCCGTGGCGTTTTTCTGGTTGCGCAGTTTTTCAGCGATTCCCGAGGCAAGCTTGTTGGCGGCCTCGGCCATCGGTGCCGGCAGGCGCGCCTGCTCCAGCAGCATGGGGACCATCTCCTGCTCGGGCCGGCGATACGCGCCAGTGATTGCCGCGCGCAGCACGGATTGCGGGTGAATGCTTTCGGCGAACTCAAGGAAGCACTGGTGCGCGTGGTCCGGCTGCACGTCTGCGGCATCGTCATTGCTGCTGGTTGCACTACCGTCGAGTTCGGTCAGGGACGCGCCACCCTCGAGCTTCTCGAGGTAATTGAAGATCGCTTGCTTGATCAGCCAATGCGGGGTGCGGTCGATGGACTGCGCCGCGGCTTTCAAGCGCTCGCGGGTAGGGTCGTCGAGTTTGACCCCAAGGGTGGTCGTCGCCATTTGATTTTCCTCATCGGGTTGCCACTGTCGCGTGGCTTATGCGTGGCGAAAGATTATCCGTGGCCCCCACGGGGTGCAACCCGGTGCAACCCAAAAAGTTGAACTATTTTCAGGGCGGCGCGATTAGCGGATTTTCCGATGTTAACGCCCGATTATGGTGCGTGGCCCTTGTAAGTCCATGCATCACGGCCGTAGCCTTCGTCCCAAAGCGTGTAGGAGGATTCTGAAACTGCCCGAGCCGCCTTGAAACCCCTATCGGGCCATCCGTAGGATGCCCCTTCTCGGTGCAACCTAGGTGCACCTCCAATAACAAGGACATGGGTACCCGCCGAATGAGCCTCAGTAATCCAACGTTAATTGCTTTCCTCGTGTACATCGGCGTGATGTTGCTGATCGGGCTGCTGGCTTGGCGCGGCACCCGCAACCTGTCGGACTACATCCTTGGGGGCCGTCGCCTTGGCGGCCTGGTAACAGCATTGTCCGCGGGCGCTTCGGACATGAGCGGCTGGCTGCTGATGGGCTTGCCCGGCGCCATTTATATCAGCGGGCTCTCCGAAGGGTGGATAGCCCTGGGGCTGATCGCTGGCGCCTACCTCAATTGGCGACTGGTGGCGGGGCGCTTGCGGATTCATACCGAACACTGTGGCGATGCGCTCACGTTGCCGGACTACTTCGCCTCGCGCTTCAACGACCGCAGCGGCATGCTTCGGATCATCTCGGCCGTGGTGATCCTGGTGTTTTTCACCATTTATTGCGCCTCCGGTATCGTTGCCGGCGCGCGTTTGTTCGAAAGTACGTTCGGGCTGCCTTATGAGCAGGCGTTGTGGGTGGGGGCCATCGCCACGGTTGCCTACACGTTCATCGGTGGTTTCCTGGCGGTGAGCTGGACCGACACCGTGCAGGCTTCACTCATGCTGTTCGCCCTTATCCTTACCCCCATCGCCGTTGTGCTGGCCACCGGGGGTGTGGACACCAGCTTCATGCATATCGAAAGCGCCAATCCCGAAAGCTTTGACATGTTCCGAGGCACCACCTGGATCGGTATCGTTTCGCTATTGGCGTGGGGGCTGGGTTATTTCGGCCAGCCTCACATCCTTGCCCGCTTCATGGCGGCCGACTCGGTGAAGTCCATCATCAAGGCACGGCGCATATCGATGGCCTGGATGGTGCTCTGCCTGGCCGGCACCTGCGCGGTCGGGTTCTTCGGGATCGGTTATTTCCAGGCAAACCCGGATCACGCGGCTGCGTTGGCGGGCAACCCCGAGCGCATCTTCATCGAGTTGGCGAAGATCCTTTTCAATCCCTGGGTCGCGGGTGTGCTGTTGTCGGCGATTCTGGCGGCGGTGATGAGTACCCTGAGCTGCCAGCTGCTGGTGTGCTCCAGCGCGCTGACCGAGGATTTCTACCGCCATTTCCTGCGCAAGGCCGCTTCTCAGCGGGAGCTGGTGTGGGTAGGGCGCGCAATGGTGCTGCTGGTGGCCGTGATTGCTATCGCGCTGGCGGCGGACCCGGACAGCCGGGTATTGGGGCTGGTGAGCTATGCCTGGGCGGGGTTCGGCGCTGCGTTCGGCCCGGTGGTTATCATCTCGGTACTGTGGAAGGGCATGACGCGCCACGGCGCCTTGGCTGGCATCGTGGTCGGGGCGGTCACCGTGGTGCTGTGGAAGATGTTCGGGCATAGCGCGGTCTACGAAATCATTCCCGGGTTCGTACTGGCGTGCGTGGCGATCGTGTTGGTCAGCCACCTTGGCGAACCTGGCGCAACCGTGAAGCAGCGTTTCGAGGTTGCTGACCAGGCATGGCGCGGCGAGCGAGGCTGATCGCCACCCGGCCCTTCGCCTTTGGCGGCAGGGCCGGGGCGCGGTAAACTCCGGCACCCTGCAGGAGTAACCATGAATTACCGTCACGCCTTCCATGCCGGCAACCATGCCGATGTCTTCAAGCACCTGGTGCTCAGCCGCCTCATCGCGCTGATGTCACGAAAGGAGCAGCCTTTCGCTTACCTGGATACTCATGCCGGGGTTGGCCTGTATGACCTCCACGGCGACCAGGCAAGCCGCACGGGCGAGTACCTGGAAGGCGTGACCCGGCTGTGGGCCGTGGAAAACCCGCCAGAGCTCGCGGCGGATTACTTGCGCGTTCTGCGCAAGCTCAACCCGGATGGCGATCTGCGGTACTACCCCGGCTCGCCTGAGCTGGCCCGCCGCCTGGCGCGGCAGCAGGACAGCTTGCAGTTCAATGAAAAGCACCCCGACGATGGCCTGGCGCTGAAGGAAAACATGAAGCGTGACCCGCGGGTGGCCGTTCACCGCGGCGAGGGCTGGCACGTGCCTCGGGCATTGCTGCCCACCGTGGAAAAGCGCGCGGTCATGTTGGTCGACCCGCCATTCGAGCAGCCTGATGAGCTGCAACGTTGCGCTCGCGCGGTCAAGGAAAGCATCGCCCGCATGCGTCAGACGGTGGTCGTGGTGTGGTACCCCATCAAGGATGAGAAAGGCCTACGTCGTTTCTATCAGGAGCTCACCAGCACCGGCGCGCCGAAGATGCTCAAGGCCGAGTTGTTCGTTCACCTCGCCGATACGGATACCCGCCTCAATGGCTCGGGCCTGGCGATTGCGAATCCGCCGTGGGGCCTGGAGGACGAGTTGAAGGCGTTGCTGCCCTGGTTGGCCCAATTGCTGGGCCAGACACAGGGCAGCTGGCGGGTGGATTGGCCGATACCCGAGTAAGCCTGGCGGCGGCCCTTACGCGGGCAGGCAAACCCCAGTGCCGCCAATGCCGCAGTAACCGCCTGGGTTCTTGGCCAGGTATTGCTGATGGTAGGCTTCGGCATAGTAGAAGGCCGGGGCTTGCTGGATGTCGGTGGTGATATCCGGGTGGCCCGCCTTGCGCAGCTCGGCCTGGAAGGCCTCGCGGCTACCCAGGGCCGCGTGCAGTTGGGCTTCGCTGGTGACAAAGATCACGGAGCGGTACTGGGTTCCGATGTCGTTGCCCTGGCGCATTCCCTGAGTGGGGTTGTGGGATTCCCAGAACACCTTGAGCAGGTCTTCGTAACGGGTTTCCTTTGGATCGAACACCACCATCACGACTTCGCTGTGGCCGGTAAGGCCGGAGCAGACTTCCTCATAGGTGGGGTTGGGCGTGTAGCCGCCAGCGTAACCAACGGCGGTGGTGTATACGCCTGGCTGCTGCCAGAGGCGGCGCTCGGCGCCCCAGAAGCAGCCCAGGCCGAAATAGGCCACTTCAAGGCCGGAGGGGAAGGGCGCTTGCAACGTACGGCCATTCACGAAATGCTCGGCCGGCACGGCCATCGGCGTATCGCGGCCAGGCAACGCCTGCTGCGCGGTGGGGAGGTCGTTTTTGTTCACAAGGATTTCCGAGCGCAGGACCATGGTCTTCTCCGCGATAGGTCAGTAACAGACCCACAGTGTGCCTCAGGCGCGCGCTGGTGTCAGGTCGCTGGCCCGCGCGGGTATCGCTTGAGCGCATCCACCAGGCGAGCGGAAGGGATCGGGCGGTCGAACAGGTAGCCTTGGCCAACGTCGCAACGATGACGGCGCAGGAAGTTCAGCTGTTCCGCTGTCTCGATACCTTCCGCCACCACCTTGAGCTTGAGGTTGTGGGCCATGGCGATCACTGCGGAGGTAATCTCCATATCGTCCTGGCTGGTCGGGATGTCATTGATGAAGCTGCGGTCGATCTTGATGATGTCGATCGGGAATTTCTTTAGGTAGCTCAGCGATGAGTAGCCAGTACCGAAGTCATCCATGGCCAGCGACAGGCCGAGGCCCTTGAGCTGCCCGAGCAACTGGCGCGTGTCTTCGGTGGCTTCGAGCAACAAGCCCTCGGTGAGCTCGAGCTCAAGCAGATTGGGCGCAAGCTTTTCCTCGGTGAGGATCTGGCTGATCGATGCGACCAGGTCCGGATCCGAGAATTGCTTGGGGGACAGGTTGATCGCCACATGCAGCGGGCCATACCCGGCGGCGGTCAGCTGCTTGCTCATGCGACAGGCCTGGCGAACCACCCATTTGCCGATTGGAATGATCAGGCCGGTTTCCTCGGCCACGCTGATGAACTGATCCGGGCGGATCATGCCCTTTTCCGGGTGATTCCAGCGCAGCAACGCTTCCATGCCCAGCAGCCGGCCAGTACGCAGGCACAACTTGGGCTGGTAGAACACCTCGAGCTCGTTCTGGGTCAATGCCCGACGCAGATTGTTCTCCACGAACAATTTGTAACTGGCTTCGGCATTCAGCGCTTCAGTGAACACTTGCACCTGATGCTTGCCATTGGCCTTGGCCTTGTGCAGGGCCAGGCCGGCGTTTTTCATCAGGGTTTGTGGGTCCCGGCCGTGCAGTGGAGCGCACGCCAGGCCCACGGAAGCCGTCACGTTGATCAGCTGGTTATCCACGAACATGGGCTTGTCGAGGGTTTTGAGCACCTGGAGCGCCAGCTGTTGACCCGCTTCGGGGTCCGTATCGTCCAGCAGTACCGCAAACTCGTTGCTGGCAAAGCGTGCGAGTGTGCCCGAGGGGCTCAAACTGTTACGCAGCCGGCGCGCCAGGCTGATCAATAACTTGTCGCCGGTCTGGTGACCAAGGCTATCGTTGATCCGCTTGAAGTTGTCGATATCCACCAGCATCAACGCCAGGGGTGTTTCCACGTCGCTGGCGAAACGCTCGTCCAGGCTGCGGATGAATGCGGGGCGGTTTCCCAAGTTGGTGAGGTTGTCGGTGTACGCCAGCCGCTCGATGCGCTGCTGCGCAAGCTTGGACTGGGTGATGTCCTCATAGATGCCGATGTAATGGGTGAGCTCGCGGTTGTCGTTGAACACCTTCGAAATCGAGAGCTGGCCCCAGTAGGGTTCGAGGTTTTTACGGCGGCTTTTGAACTCGCCTTGCCAGCTGTTGCTCTTGGCCAGGCTCGAGGGCGCGTCGAACAACAGCTCGCTCAGGTTTTCCAGGGCGGGCAATTCCGAAAGCCGGTGCCCGTGCACCTCGTCGGAAGTGTACTGCGTGATCGCGGTGAAGCTGGGGTTCACGTACTCCACCACGCCGTCGCAGTTCACTAGCAAGAAGGCGTTCGCGCTTTGTTCCACCGCCCGCTGGAACAGGTGCAACGCGCTGGTGGCGGTGCGCCGATTGTGATTGGTGATCACCTGCGCGAACTGATCGGCAAGCTCCCCGGCGAAGGCGATCTCCTCTGACTGCCATGCGCGTTCGGTGTGCTGCTCGAGGCAGAGAATGCCTACGACCTGGCCATCCACGCGAATGCTGGCGTCGAGCACCGAAACGATATCCCCATGGCGGGCCGCCGCCGTAAGGTTGCGGATGCGTGGGTCGCCAGTGGGGTTGTTGGCGTCGACCGCGCGGCTGCGGTGGAGCGCATCGAGGTAGTCCGGATAGCGGCTGGCATCGATGGGGGAAGGCAGGCTGTAGCTTCGAGTGCTCGCGCTGTACGCCAGAATCGGCACCAAGCGGTGGCCATCGAGGTGCCAAAGGCTGGTGCCGTCAATTTCAAATATCTCGCAGGCGCTACGCGCGATCAGTTCTGCCGCTTCGTGCACCGGATCATTGGTGCTGTAGCGCTGCCGCGCCAGGCGCAGGATGAGGTCCTGCTGTGCCCGCACGCGCTCCAGGTGATGAAGTTGTTCGCGCTGCGCCCGGTGATTGACCTCAAGCGCGACCTGCAGCTCGCCGTTGCGCGTGTCCAGCTCCACATGGCTTCCAGTGGGGGCTTCCCCAGCCACCTCATCCACCATCAACAGGTAGCCACGCAGCAGCTGCCGATTGTGTTGTTTGAACGGCTCGCCCACTTCCAGAATGTTGACCGGGCCATTGGCCGAATGCAGCACGTAGCGCACCAGGTAATAGGCGCGGCGGGCCAATTGCGCCTGGATGGCGTCATGCAGTTGGTAGCGAGCCTCGGGTTCCATCAGGCTTGCGTAGGGCGAACCGATCAGCGCGCACAGCTCGCACGCCGGCAGGCCGAAATCCTTCTCGCAGTTTGGGTCCAGGTAAAGCAGGGCCCAGTTTGCCTCGTTCAGCCGTTCGAAACGGAGCATGCCCAGGCGCGAAGGCACAGGTAGCTGCGTAACGACCTCGGCCGCCATACGAGTGGCGGCATCCGGGTGGCTTTTCATCGAGAGCTCGCTTGAGAAATTCGGTTTACACAGATCCGTCTGGTAGAAGTTGTTGCGTCCGGCAAGGTTGCATCATGCCGACCCGGCTGACAAGCGCTACAGTGGCCCTATGCCTTCATCTTGCGGGTTGAGCGTCGGTTTTTCGCGCTGCCCGCGTCGGTATAACGGCAGAGGAGGCGCTTTACTGTAGTCGACATTGTATTGGCGTCAAATTGCATGAATAGTCACGCTACTGCCGAGGAGAGTATCAGGTCTTCATGACAGCCAGTGGGTTTGCTTGAAACGCCCCTCATCTCTGAGATCCAAGCAAAAAACCGCCGCGGCGGACTCGGTTTCGAGCGTGGTTGCAAGCTAGCTGCAGCCCCCCGGACACGCGCGAGGGAGGCTATGCCCGCCATGACATATGCAAAGATTTTATGGAATTCGATAACTGCCAGGGTCATTCATGCTGCCCACCATAGCGGCGGGTTTACCATCGATCAGCACGGTAGAGGCGACCGGACGTTAACATGGGCTGAAGTCCTATTTATCCGTATTAATAGTTCCGGATTTTGCGGGGCAAGCTTTCCCTACAAAAAAAACCCCGCCGTGGCGGGGTCGAGGTTTCGAGCGTAGCAGCTCAAAACAGGATGGCCGCGCCTTATGGCGGCGCGGCGCGATAGGTCACAGCAGCATGGTGCGAATATCGCCCAGCACGTCGCCCAATCGCTTGGTGAAGCGAGCGGCGGCGGCGCCGTTGATCACACGGTGGTCGTAGGACAACGACAGCGGCAGCATCAGGCGCGGCTGGAATGCCTTGCCGTCCCACACCGGTGCCATGGCTGCCTTGGACACGCCGAGGATAGCGACTTCAGGCGCGTTGACGATCGGCGTGAAGCCAATGCCGCCAATGTGCCCGAGGCTGGAGATGGTGAAGCAGGCACCTTGCATGTCGTCCGAGGAGAGTTTCTTGGTGCGTGCCTTTTCCGCCAGGGCGGCGGCTTCGGCAGCCAGTTGCAGCAGGCTCTTCTGATCGACGTTCTTGATCACAGGTACCAGCAGGCCGTCCGGGGTGTCCACGGCAAAGCCGATGTTCACGTACTTCTTGCGGATGATGGCCTTGCCGCTCGGTGCCAGCGAGCTGTTGAAGTCTGGCAGTTCCTTGAGCAGGAACGCGCAAGCCTTGAGCAACAGCGGCAGCACGGTAAGCTTCACGCCCGCTTTTTCGGCCACGGCTTTCTGGGCAACACGGAAAGCTTCCAGTTCGGTGATGTCGGCCTGGTCGAACTGGGTTACGTGAGGCACGTTCAGCCAGCTGCGATGCAGGTTGGTAGCGCCCACCTGCATCAGGCGAGTCATCGGCACTTCTTCGATTTCACCGAAGCGGCTGAAGTCCACGACCGGAATCGGTGGAATGCCTGCACCACCGGTAGCCGCGGCAGCGGCTGGCGCCTCCTTGGCCTTGGCCATCATCGCCTTGACGTAAACCTGCACGTCTTCCTTGAGGATACGACCGTGCGGGCCGGTGGCGCCGACCTGGGCAAGGTCCACACCAAACTCGCGCGCCAACAGGCGAACGGCCGGGCCAGCATGTACCTTGCCGCTTGGCGCGGCGACAGGCGCTGGGGCAGCGGCAGGCGCGGCAGCAGGCTTGGCGGCTGGAGCGGGTGCTGAAGCAGCAGGCGCTGCACCAGCAGGGGCGGCCGCGGCGGGCGCCGGGCTGCTTCCTGCAACTTTGAGTTTGAGGATCAGGTCACCCGTGCCTACTTCGCTTTCCAGCTGGGCAATCACACTTTCCACCACGCCCGCCTCGGGGCACGGAATTTCCATGCTTGCCTTGTCGGATTCCAGGGTGATCAGCGACTGATCTTTCTCCACCTTGTCGCCGGCTTTCACCAGCACTTCGATGATCTTGGCCTTGCCCGACGAGCCGATGTCCGGCACGTGAATATCTTTCACGGTGTCACCGGCCGGTGCGCTCGGAGCAGCGGCTGGCGCGGCGGCAGCGGGTTCCTTGGCCGTGGGCGCGGGTGCGCTGGCAGCCGGGGCGGAAGCGGAACCTGCGCCCTTGAGCTTGAGGATCAGGTCGCCTGTACCTACTTCATCGTTCAGGTTCACGCTGATGCTTTCGACCACGCCCGCGGCGGGAGATGGAATCTCCATGCTGGCCTTGTCCGATTCCAGGGTGATCAGCGATTGGTCCGCTTCAACGGTGTCGCCAACCTTGACCTGGATTTCGATCACCTGAGCCTTGCCCGACGAGCCGATATCCGGCACGTGCACGTCCTGGCTGGCACCGCCGCCGCTTGGCGCTGGCGCTGGCGCGGACGGACGGGTTTCCTCGGCTTCGTCCGGCGCGCTCGGTTTGGCTACCACGGTGGGTTCCGGCGCGGGGGCGGCGGAATCCGAAGCACCTTCGACTTCCAGCTCCAGCAACTCGTCGCCTTCTTTCAGGCGGTCACCCAGCTTGACCTTGATGGCCTTGACCACGCCGGCCTTGGGGGCCGGCACTTCCATGCTGGCCTTGTCCGATTCGAGTGTTACCAGGCTTTGTTCGGCTTCGATACGGTCGCCGACCTTGACCTGAATCTCGATGACTTCCCCTTCACCGCTGCCGATGTCGGGTACGCGAATGAGCTCGCTCACGAATGTTCTCCTCAGCAGTCCAGGGGGTTGCGTTTGTCAGGATCGATGCCAAACCGGGCAATGGCTTCGGCCACGACCTTCGGTTCGATATCGCCACGGTCTGACAAAGCCTCGAGCGCGGCCAGCACGATGAAATGGCGGTCCACTTCGAAGAAGTGGCGCAGTTTCTTGCGGCTGTCGCTGCGGCCGAAGCCGTCGGTACCCAGGACCTTGAATTCCTTGCTCGGAACCCACTGGCGGATCTGTTCGGCGAACAGTTTCATGTAGTCGGTAGACGCGATGACCGGGCCCTTGCGACCGCTCAGACACTCTTCCACGAACGTCTGGCGAGGCTTCTGCTCCGGGTGCAGGCGGTTGCTGCGCTCCACGGCCAGGCCGTCGCGGCGCAGTTCGTTGAAGCTGGTAACGCTCCACACATCGGCGCCCACGTTGAACTCTTCGCGCAGGATCTTCGCCGCCTCGCGCACTTCGCGCAGGATGGTGCCCGACCCCAGCAGCTGCACATGATGCGCGGCGTCGCGGGTGTCATCTTCGAGCAGGTACATGCCCTTGATGATGCCTTCCTCGGCGCCGGCCGGCAGGGCAGGCTGAGCGTAGGCTTCGTTCATCACGGTGATGTAATAGAAGATGTCCTGCTGCTCTTCCATCATCTGGCGCATGCCTTCGCGGATGATCACCGCCAGTTCATAGCCATAGGTGGGGTCGTAGCTGCGGCAGTTCGGAATGGTCGCGGCCATCAGGTGGCTGTGACCGTCTTCGTGCTGCAAGCCTTCGCCGTTGAGCGTGGTGCGGCCAGCGGTGCCGCCGATCAGGAAGCCACGGGTACGGCTGTCGCCAGCGGCCCAGGCCAGGTCACCGATGCGCTGGAAGCCGAACATCGAATAGAAGATGTAGAACGGCAGCATCGGCTGGTTGTGGCAGCTGTATGCTGTACCGGCGGCGATGAACGACGACATGGCGCCGGCTTCGTTGATGCCTTCCTCGAGGATTTGGCCCTTTTTGTCCTCGCGGTAGAACATTACCTGATCTTTATCCACAGGCTCGTACAGCTGGCCCACGGACGAGTAGATGCCCAACTGCCGGAACATGCCTTCCATACCGAAGGTACGCGCTTCGTCCGGGATGATCGGAACGATGCGGTGGCCAAGTTCCTTGTCCTTCACCAGCTGGGTGAGGATGCGTACGAAGGCCATGGTAGTGGAGATTTCGCGGTCGCCCGAACCATCGAGGATAGCCTTGAGGGTTTCCAGTGGCGGCACCGGCACGTTGAAGCTCTTGGCGCGGCGCTGAGGCACGAAACCACCCAGAGCGGTGCGGCGCTCGCTGAGGTATTTGGCTTCGGCGCTGCCAGGCTCGGGCTTGTAGAACGGCAGTTTTTCCAGGTCTTCATCGCGTATCGGGATGTCGAAGCGGTCGCGGAATTTACGCAGGCTGTCCACATCCACCTTCTTGGTGTTGTGGGCAGTGTTTTTCGCTTCGCCAGCGCCGGTGCCGTAACCCTTGATGGTCTTGGCCAATACCACGGTCGGTTGACCGTTGTGGTTGTTCACGGCGTCGTGGTAAGCCGCGTACACCTTGTACGGGTCGTGGCCGCCACGGTTGAGCTTCCAGATCTCGTCATCGGACAGGTCAGCGACCATGGCCTTGAGTTCTGGAGTGTTGAAGAAGTGCTCACGGACGAACGCGCCGTCCTTGGCCTTGTAGTTCTGGTACTCGCCGTCGACGACTTCGTCCATGCGGCGCTGCAAGATACCGTCGGTGTCCTTGGCCAGCAGCGGGTCCCAGAAACGGCCCCAAACCACTTTGTTGACGTTCCAGCCACCGCCACGGAACACGCCTTCGAGTTCCTGGATGATCTTGCCGTTGCCGCGAACCGGGCCGTCGAGGCGCTGCAGGTTGCAGTTGATGACGAAGATTAGGTTGTCCAGCTTCTCACGGCCGGCCAGGGCGATAGCGCCCAGGGATTCCGGCTCGTCGCATTCGCCGTCGCCCATGAAGCACCAGACCTTCTGCTTGCCGGCCGGGATATAGCCGCGCGCTTCGAGGTACTTCATGAAGCGTGCCTGGTAAATCGCCTGGATCGGGCCCAGGCCCATCGACACGGTAGGGAACTGCCAGAAGTCGGGCATCAGCCAAGGGTGCGGATAGGAGGACAGGCCCTTGCCGTCCACTTCCTGGCGGAAGTTGTCCATCTGCTCTTCGCTGATGCGGCCTTCCATGAACGCGCGGGCGTAAACGCCAGGCGAGGCATGGCCCTGGAAGAAGATCAGGTCGCCGCCGTGTTCCTCGGTGGGGGCCTGGAAGAAGTAGTTGAAGCCGATGTCATACAGCGTCGCGCTGGACGCGAAGCTGGAGATGTGTCCGCCCAGGTCCGAGTCCCTGAGGTTGGTGCGAACGACCATGGCCAGCGCGTTCCAGCGGACCAGCGAGCGGATGCGGCGTTCCATGAACAGGTCGCCGGGCATGCGTGCTTCGTGGGTAACTGGAATGGTATTGCGGTATGGCGTGGTGATTGCGTAGGGGAGTTGCGAACCACTGCGGGTGGCCAACTCGCCCATGCGAGTCATCAGGTAGTGAGCGCGGTCTTCGCCTTCTTTGTCGAGAACCGACTCCAGGGCGTCCAGCCATTCCTGGGTTTCGACGGGATCGAGGTCTTGCATGGCTTGCTCCAGGGCGGAAAGGCCACCAGAATCGATGACCTGAGTTTGCGACTGGCCTTGTGGGCAGACGACATGAATTCTTGGATCACCGGTTGGTTGGCCCGGTGTCCTGTAGTTTTACTACAAATCAACGCTCATTTCATGTACCGCGGCGACGGCAGCAGTAGGAAAACTACAGGTAGTGGCGTTCCAATCCGGCGTCAGCTTGTAGCTCTTGCCGGTTCAGTGGACTAAAAACTAGCCTTGGAAAGGGTCCCCGTGATGCCTACTGCCAAATTTGTCCAGGTTTCAGCTATTTCTAGCCTTTGTTGGACAGTCAGATCAGTTGCACGCTTACATTCGAGTAGCGAGGCCTGCCGTGTAGGCGACCTGAAGGATAGACCATGAGCCGCCCAGCGCTGATCCCCTTGCCCGACGTACTGCAGGCCGTTGCCCATCCACGCCTCAAAGAGCTCAGGCAAGCCGTGGAGGCGCTAGGCGAGCAATGGCCAGCGCACCGCGAGCTGGAGGTTGCACGAGTCATCGCGGCCAGTGATTTTGTGTACGAACAGGCGAGCCGGGATCCGGCGATGTTGCTGGAACTGCTGGCCGGCGGCGGGATGGACAGAAGCTATGAAGCCGGCCAATTGCGTGGGCAGGTCCATCAGGCGGTGGCCGCTTGCGAAGACGAGGATGGGCTGGGCCGCGCGCTGCGGCGTCAGCGGACCAAAGAGCAGGTACGAATCATCTGGCGTGACCTCAATCGCATCGCCGATTTGCAGGGCACCTGCCGGGACCTGTCCGACCTGGCCGATGCCTGTATAGATGAGGCCTACCTGTGGTTGTACCCCAGGCATTGCCAGCAGTTCGGCACACCTGCCGGGCGCCACTCCGGCAAGCCCCAGCAATTGATCGTATTGGGCATGGGCAAGCTTGGTGCCGGCGAGCTTAACCTTTCCTCGGATATCGACCTGATCTTCGCCTACCCCGAAGGGGGCGAAACCGAAGGCGCGCGGCGTTCCGAAGACAACCAGGCGTTCTTCATCCGCCTTGGCCAGCGCCTTATCAAGGCACTGGACCCGGTCACCGTCGATGGCTTCGTGTTTCGGGTGGACATGCGCCTGCGGCCGTATGGGTCTGCCGGCGCCCTGGTGCTCAGTTTCAACGCGCTCGAACAGTACTATCAGGATCAGGGCCGCGACTGGGAACGCTACGCCATGATCAAGGCACGCGTTGTGGCGGGCGATCAGGTAGCCGGCGGGCAATTGCTCGACCTGCTGCGGCCGTTCGTGTACCGGCGTTACCTGGATTTTTCCGCCATTGAAGCCCTGCGCACCATGAAGCAGCTGATTCAGCAGGAGGTTCGCCGCAAGGGCATGGCCGAGAATATCAAGCTTGGCGCTGGCGGCATCCGCGAAGTGGAATTCATCGCCCAGGCGTTCCAATTGATCCATGGAGGGCGCGACCTGAGCTTGCAGCAACGCCCTCTCTTGAGCGTGCTGACTACCCTCGAACGGCAAGGCTATTTGCCGGGCGAAGTGGTGGCAGAGCTGCGCGAAGGGTACGAATTCCTACGCTACACCGAGCACGCGTTGCAGGCTATCGCCGACCGTCAGACCCAGATGCTGCCGGACGGAGCCCACGATCAGGCGCGCATCGCGTTCATGCTCGGCTTCTCGGATTGGCCTGCCTTCCATGCCCAATTGATGCGCTGGCGAGAGCGCGTTGACTGGCACTTCCGCGGCGTGATCGCCGACCCCGACGAGGATGAGGACAGCGGCGACGTCATGGTCGGCGCCGAGTGGCTTCCCTTGTGGGAAGAACGGCAGGACGATCAGGCCGCCATCGCCCAGTTGGCCGAAGGTGGTTTCAAGGCGCCGGCCAAGGCACTGGAACGGCTGGCAAGCCTGCGGGCCAGCGGCCAGCTGCGGGCCATGCAGCGGATGGGTCGTGAGCGGCTGGATGCCTTCATTCCCAGGCTGTTGGCGCAAGCCAGTGAGCACGCCGAACCGGATCTGGTGCTTGAGCGCGTGTTGCCCTTGGTAGAGGCGGTAGCGCGACGGTCCGCTTATCTGGTGCTTCTGACGGAGAACCCGGGGGCGCTGCGCCAGTTGCTGACGCTGTGTGCCGCCAGCCCCTGGATCGCCGAGCAGATGACCCGCTTCCCGCTGCTGCTCGATGAGCTGCTGAACGAGGCGCGGCTGTTCCATCCGCCGTTGGCGCCGGAACTTGCCGCTGAATTGCGTGAGCGGTTGGCGCGGATCCCGGAAGATGACCTGGAGCAGCAGATGGAAGCGCTGCGGCATTTCAAGCTGGCCCACAGCCTGCGCGTAGCGGCCGCTGAGATCGCCGGTACCTTGCCGCTGATGAAAGTGAGCGACTACCTCACGTGGCTTGCCGAAGCCATACTCGCCGAGGTACTGGCGCTGGCCTGGCGGCAAACCACGGTGCGCCACGGCGCCCCGGCGCGGCCGGATGGCAGCCTGTGCGACCCCGGCTTCATCATCGTGGGCTACGGCAAGATGGGCGGGCTTGAGCTGGGCCACGGCTCGGATCTCGACCTGGTGTTCATTCATGATGCCGACGGCGCCTCGGAAACCGACGGCGAGCGCCCTATCGACGCCGGCCAATTCTTCACCCGGCTTGGCCAGCGCATCATTCACTTGCTTACGGCGCAAACCAACTCGGGCCAGCTTTACGATGTGGATATGCGCCTGCGGCCCTCGGGCGCGGCGGGCCTGTTGGTCAGTTCGCTCGGCGCGTTCGAGCGCTACCAGCAGCAGGAAGCCTGGACCTGGGAGCACCAGGCGCTGGTGCGCGCTCGCGTGCTGGTTGGCGATGCCAGCGTGGCCCTTGCCTTCGAAGGGATTAGGGCGGATGTGCTCAGGCGTGAGCGCGACCTGACGGCATTGCGCGCGGAAGTGACCGAGATGCGCGCCAAGATGCGGGACAACCTCGGTTCACGCCTGACCGGCGCCGGGCGTGGCCCCAATGCCTTCGAGCCCCAGGTACCCTTTGATATCAAGCAGGACGCCGGAGGTATCGTCGATATTGAATTTATGGTGCAATACGCGGCCCTGGCCTGGTCGCGCGAGCATCCCGCATTGCTGCGCTACACCGATAACATTCGTATTCTCGAGGGGCTCGAGCAGGCAGGATTGCTGCCGGCGTTCGATGCCAGCCTCCTGAGAGAGGCGTACAAGGCCTACCGCTCTGTCGCGCATCGGCGTGCCTTGCAGAAGCAGGCAGGGGTGATCGCCGGGGACCAGTTTGTCGCCGAGCGCCGCGAGGTCATGCGAATCTGGGCCTGGTTCGGGCTAGGTTAAACTGAGAATCCACGGGGGAGGCGCCCGCTTCCCCGATCGTTTGCGGAAAACCCATGAGAATTCTGATCATCGGGCCCAGCTGGGTCGGCGATATGGTGATGGCCCAGACGCTGTTCCAATGTCTGAAGGCCCGCCACTCCGATTGCCAGATCGATGTGCTCGCGCCTGAGTGGAGCCGGCCGATCCTGGAGCGCATGCCCGAAGTGCGCCAAGCGCTGAGCTTCCCGCTGGGGCACGGCGTGCTGGACCTCGCCACCCGACGCAAGATCGGGCGCTCGTTCAAGGGTGAGTACGATCAAGCTATCGTATTGCCCAATTCGCTCAAATCCGCGCTAGTGCCATTCTTCGCCGGTATTGCCAGGCGTACCGGGTGGAAGGGCGAGTTTCGCTATGGCCTGCTCAACGATTTGCGGCCACTGGACAAAAACCGTTACCCGCTGATGATCGAGCGCTTCATGGCCCTGGCGTATCCGCCGGGCGAAGCGCTGCCCACGCCTTATCCACAGCCGCGCCTGCGCATCGAGCCGGCCAGCCGAACCGCGGCGCTGGAGCGCTTCGGGTTGCAGCTGGATCGCCCGGTGCTCGCGCTTTGCCCGGGCGCGGAGTTCGGCGAATCGAAACGCTGGCCTGCCGAGCATTACGCCGAGGTGGCCGAGGCGCGCATCCGCCAAGGCTGGCAGGTATGGTTGTTCGGCTCCAAGAAGGACCAGCCGGTCGCCGAAGCGATTCGTGAACGGCTGATTCCCGGGCTTCGCGAGGAGGCGGTGAATCTATGTGGGGATACGTCGCTGGCCGAAGCCATCGACCTGATGTCCTGCGCCGCGGCTGTGGTGTCCAACGATTCGGGCCTGATGCACGTGGCCGCTGCGCTGAACCGGCCACTGGTGGCGGTGTATGGCTCCACCTCGCCCAGCTTCACCCCGCCGCTGGCCGATCAGGTAGCGGTGGTGCGCCTGGGCATCGACTGCTCGCCCTGTTTCGACCGTACTTGCCGCTTTGGCCACTACAACTGCTTGCGCCTGCTTGATTCCCAGCGGGTGATCGATGCCTTGAAAGGCATGGAAGCGCCGGATCCCGTCAACGTCATGGCAGGGGCTTAGTAGTGCGGGTATTGCTGATCAAGACCTCTTCCCTGGGCGACGTTATCCATACGCTGCCGGCGCTTACCGATGCCGCGCGAGCCATTCCTGGCATACGGTTCGATTGGGTGGTCGAGGAGGGGTTTCGCGAGATCCCCACTTGGCACCCCGCCGTGGACAAGGTAATCCCGGTGGCGATTCGGCGCTGGCGCAAAAACCCTTGGCAAACGGTCAAGGGGGGCGAGTGGCGCGGCTTCAAGCAGCAGATGCGCGAGCGCACCTACGACCTGGTGATCGATGCCCAGGGGTTGCTGAAAAGCGCCTGGCTTACCCGGTATGCCCGGGCACCCGTCGCGGGGCTGGATAAACGCTCGGCGCGAGAGCCGCTGGCCAGCCGCTTCTATGATCGCAAGCTTGGGGTTGTGCGCGGCCAGCACGCGGTTGAGCGCGTGCGGCAGTTGTTCGCTCTTGCGCTGGGATACGACCTGCCCAATACCTTCGGCCAGTACGGCCTCAACCGCTCGCGGCAGCTGGCGGTCCCGCACCCGGAGCCCTTCGTGGTGTTCCTGCACGGTACCACCTGGGACAGCAAGCATTGGCCGGAAGCCTACTGGCGTGAAATGGCCGAGCGGCTGGGGCTGGCCAATATCGGCGTGCGCTTGCCTTGGGGCAACGAGGCGGAGTTCCGCCGAGCGCACCGTATCGCCGCTGGGCTGAACAATGTTTCGGTATTGCCCAAACTCAACCTGGCGGGCGTGGCCGATGTGCTGGTGAAGGCGCGGGCGTGCGTTGCGGTCGATACCGGGCTGGGCCATCTGGCGGCAGCGCTGGATGTACCGACCGTGTCGATCTACGGCCCCACCAACCCGGGGCTCACTGGCGCCTACGGCCGTACCCAGGTGCACTTGGGTAGCGACTGGCCATGCGCGCCGTGCTTGCAAAAGAATTGCACCTACAAGCCCACCCCCGAAGATTTGCGCAAATACAACATTAAGCGCGAGTGGCCATTGTGCTTCACTCGCGTAAACCCAGAACGAGTGGCAGGACGCTTGAGCGCGCTGTTATTGGCCGAGGACCTGCGTTGATGCAACTGGCTTTTGTGCTGTACAAATATTTCCCGTTCGGCGGGCTGCAACGAGACTTCATGCGCATCGCCCTTGAATGTCAGCGGCGTGGCCACCAGATCCGCGTGTACACCCTGATCTGGGAGGGCGACGTGCCTCCAGGCTTCGAAGTGTTGGTGGCGCCTGTCAAGGCGCTGTTCAACCATCGCCGTAACGAAAAACTCAGCGCCTGGATGGCCGCCGATCTGGCGCGGCGCCCGGTGGACCGGCTTATCGGGTTCAACAAGATGCCTGGCCTGGACGTGTACTACGCCGCCGACGGCTGCTACGAGGACAAGGCGCAAACCTTGCGTAACCCCTTGTACCGCCGCTGGGGCCGTTACCGGCATTTTGCCGAATACGAGCGTGCCGTGTTCGCGCCGCAGGCCCATACCGAAATCCTGATGATTTCCGAGGTGCAGCAGCCGCTGTTCATTAAACATTACGCTACCCCCCTGCAGCGTTTTCACCTGCTGCCACCGGGTATTTCCCAGGACCGCCGGGCCCCGGCCAACGCGGCTCAGGTTCGCGCCGAATTCCGCCAGGAGTTTGGCCTGGGCGCGCAGGACCGGTTGTTGGTCCAGATCGGCTCTGGGTTCAAGACTAAAGGCGTGGACCGCTCATTGAAGGCCTTGGCGGCGTTACCGTCGGCCTTGCGCCAGCGTACCCGGCTGTTCGTGATCGGCCAGGATGACCCCAAGGTGTTCCAGTTGCAGAGCACGGCGCTGGGCCTCAACGAGCAGGTGACGTTCATGAAAGGCCGCAGCGATATCCCGCGCTTCCTGCTGGGCGCAGATGCGCTGATTCATCCGGCGTACAACGAAAATACCGGCACCGTGCTGTTGGAAGCCGTGGTGGCTGGCCTACCCGTCATTGTCACGGCGGTATGCGGGTATGCCCACTACATCGAGGAAGCTCGGGCCGGGATCGTGCTGGCCGAGCCGTTCGAACAGGCCGAACTCAATCGTGAACTGCAGCGCCTGCTTGAAGGCGACGCCGAGCGCGCCGAATGGTCCCGCAACGGGCTGGCCTTCGCCGACAGCGCCGACCTGTACAGCATGCCGCAGCATGCAGCCGATGTGATCTTGCAGGAGCGGGCCGCATGAAGTTGCTGCTTGCCGAGCCGTTCAAGCATCTGTGGGCCAATACCGATCCTTTCGTCGCGGTAGAGGCCTTGCAGGGCGAGGTTTACCGCGAGCTGGAAGGGCGGCGCACACTTCGCACCGAGGTGGAGGGGCGAGGGTATTTCGTCAAGATCCACCGGGGTATCGGTTGGGGCGAGGTCTTCAAAAATCTCTTCAGCGCCAAGCTGCCGGTACTGGGCGCGGGCCAGGAATGGTCCGCCATCCAGCGCCTTCACCAGGCGGGCATACCTACGATGACAGCCGTAGCGTTTGGCGAGCGCGGTGCCAATCCTGCCGCGCAGCACTCATTCATCGTCACCGAAGAGCTGGCCCCAACCATCAGCCTGGAAGATTACAGCCTGGACTGGCGCGCCAACCCTCCGGTGCCCCGTACCAAGCGGGCGTTGATCCGGCGGGTGGCAGAGATGACTGGCGGCATGCACCGCGCGGGCGTCAATCACCGCGACTGCTACATATGCCATTTCCTCTTGCACACCGACCGGCCGTTCGATCCGGCGGACTTCCGCCTATCCGTGATCGACCTTCACCGGGCGCAAACCCGACAGCGCATTACGCGCCGCTGGCGTGACAAGGACCTGGCCGCGCTCTATTTTTCCGCGCTGGATATCGGCCTCACCCGGCGAGACAAGCTGCGTTTTCTAAGAGCCTATTTCCAGCAACCGTTGCGCGAGGTACTCCGGAGCGAAGCCACCTTGCTGGCCTGGCTGGAACGCAAGGCCGGCAAGCTATACGCCCGCAAACAGCGGTACGGGGACGCGCTCTGATGGCCGGTTGGAAGCTGGACCCCACCTGCGAAGACCTGGCCCCGGTATTTGGCAGCCTGGATGCGGTGTTCGCCCTGCAAGGCGAACGCCTCACGCGCGACCCGCTGTCGGAGCTGATCAAGGTGATGCACGAAGGGGTGGCCTATTACGTCAAGCGCTATAACAGCGCGGGCAAAGGGCTGCGACGCTACCTGGGCAAGCCGCGCGTAAAAGCCGAATGGCAGAACCTCAAGCGGTTCGCCAAATGGGGCATTCCCACGGCGCATGTAGTGGGTTTTGGCCTTGAGCGCGACAACGTGTCGTTCGAGCGCGGTGCCATGATCACGCGGGAGTTGCCCGCCACCGAAGATCTGCTGGCCCTGGTGAAACGCCGGGATCCGCGCCTGCGCGACCGCCAATGGGTCGAGCACGTGAGCGCGCAACTGGCGCGCCACACTCGCACCCTGCATGACCATCACTTCACCCACAACGATTTGAAATGGCGCAACCTGCTGGTGGATGACGCCGGCACGGTGTACCTGATCGACTGTCCCAACGGCGCGTTCTGGTGGGGCTTCATGCTGCGTTACCGGATCACCAAGGACCTGGCGTGCCTGGACAAGGTGGCCAAGTACGAACTGTCCGCTACCCAGCGGCTGCGGTTTTACCTGCAGTATCGCCAACGGGAGCGCCTCAACGCTTCGGATAAAAAACGCATCCGGCATATCGTCAGTTTTTTCGAGGGCCGGGAATGAAGGTCTTTATCGCACCGGGCGATCAACCGCTGCTCGCCAGCCGTGGGCTCACCGACTTCGACGCGCTCTGGGCCCTGCCCCTCACCGCCGTGGATGAAGCCAACGTAGGCCGCGGTGGCTGGAGCCAGGTGTTCCGCCTGGACGTGGGCGCACAGGGCTTTTACCTCAAGCGGCAAGCCGACTACCTGATCCGTAGCCTGCGCCATCCGCTGGGCGAGCCCACCGTGGCCCGGGAGTTTCGCAACATCAGGCGCTATGAGCAGCTGGAAGTCCCCGCGCTGGAAGCCAGTTACTTCGGTGAGCGGCGCCAGGGCGGTGAATGGCAGGCGATGCTTCTGACCCGCGCTTTGGACGACTGGAGCGAACTGGGTGCCTGGCTGGCGCAATGGCCCGTACTTACGCCGGCCAGGCGCGCCGCCCTGGTAGAGGCCTGTGGCGAGCTCGCGCGCAAACTGCATGGGGCGGGGTTGGTCCACGGTTGCTTTTACCCCAAGCATATTTTCCTGCGCGCTGAAGGCGATGGCTTCGAAGCGCGCTTGATCGACCTGGAAAAAACCCGCACGGCGTGGCTGGGGCAGCGCGACCGCGTACGGGACCTCGAGCCTCTGCTGCGCCGCGCCTCGGCATGGTCGGAAGCTGACATCCGCGGGTTTCTCGCGGCCTACCTTCAGGCGGCTCCCACCGATGGGCAGATCACCGCGTGGATGGAGCAGCTTCTGGTTCGTCGGCGCCACAAGGAGACACGTTAATGACCTTGCCACAGCTGGCGCGGGCAGGGCGAACGCCCGAATTGCCTATCACCTTGTCACTGGCCGACGCGGCTGGCCCCGCGGACCTGCAGCTGCTGTCGCTACTTCGGGTATTGCCTGGGCAGCGCTATGTGGGGGCGGGCGTGTGGCGGGGGCGGGCCGTGCTCGCCAAGTTGATGGTGGGCCCACGCGCCGCGCGGCAGTTCCAGCGCGAGCGAGAGGGCGCGCGCCTGCTTGCCAGCCAAGGTATCGCCACGCCTACGCTGTTGGCTGAAGGGCTGCGCGAGAGGGAAGGCGGCTGGCTGTTGTTCGAGTTCCTTCAGGAGGGCGAAAGCCTGGCGGCCGCCTGGGAGAAGGTTCAGGGCCAGCCCTTGCTCGCCGATGCCCAGAGCGAAGTGCTGGGGCAGGCGCTCGAAGCGATCGCCGGCTTGCATGCCAAAGGCTTGTGGCAAGAAGACCTTCACCTGGACAACCTGCTGCGCAGCGGCGGCCGGGTGTATGTGGTAGATGGCGGTGGCGTGCGTACCGAGCAGCCAGGCTTGCCCCTCTCGCGCCAGCGTGTGCTAGAGAACCTGGGTGTGTTCTTCGCCCAGTTGCCCCTTGGGCTCATGCCTTTCGTCGAAGAGCTGCTGGTGTATTACCTGCTTGCGAACAACGAGCATGCCCTGCCGCTCGAAGCACTGGAAAAACAGATCGCGAAAGTGCGCGCGTGGCGCCTGCGAGACCTCTTGGCCAAGGCGGGCCGCGACTGCACCCTGTTCAGCGTGACCCGGGGGCCTGCCATGCTGCGCGCCATGCCACGTGACGAGGAAGCCGCGATGCTGCCGGTGCTGGCCGAGGCGGACCGGCTGATCGAGCATGGCCATCTGTACAAAACCGGGGGCGCCGCTACAGTCGCCCGCGTGAGCGCCAACGGCCGGGCATTGCTGGTCAAGCGCTATAACATCAAAGGCGTGGCCCACTGGTTCAAGCGCTTCTGGCGTCCCAGCCGGGCCTGGCATTCCTGGATCGAGGCGCAGCGATTGAGCTTCCTGGGCATCGCTACACCAAGGCCTCTGGCGGTGCTTGAAACGCGCACGCTCGGGTTGCGCGGGGTTGCCTACCTGGTCACGGAGCACCTGGATGGCCCGGAGCTGATGCAATGCTTCAGCGCGCATATAGCCGATGCCCAAGTGCCCGAAGCGCAACTGCGGGCGTTGGACGAGTTGTTCGCGGCGCTCATCCGCGAGCGCATCAGCCATGGCGACATGAAGGCCCACAACCTCTTCTGGTGGCAGGGCCAATGGGCATTGATCGACCTCGATGCCATGGAGCAACACGCCACCGTGGGCAGTTTCGTGGGTGCCTATGGCCGTGATCGCGCGCGCTTCCTGCGCAACTGGCCTGCCGACAGCCCGCTGTATCGGATGCTGGACGAGCGCCTGCCGCGGTTGTGAGCGTGGCCCGTGGCGGGACAGCAGGTATTGAGGCGCACACGGTTGGGTTATACTCGCGCGCTTTCGATTAACAGCAATATTGGCGCCCTTGGGCGCATATTGAGTACACAGAGGCTCTGACCCTTGGCACTGACGATTCTCGGGCTGTCCGGCGCCCTCAGCCACGACCCTTCCGCCGCGTTGTACATCGACGGCAAGCTGGTCGCTGCCGCCGAAGAAGAACGCTTCGTGCGGGACAAGCATGCCAAGAACCGCATGCCGTACGAATCAGCGAAATTCTGCCTCGAGCACGCCGGCATCAAGCCCGCCGACGTCGACGTGGTGGCCATTCCGTTCGCCCCTATCAGCCTGTTCGGCAAGGCGCGCTGGCATTACGCCAAGCGGTACTGGTACGCCCCCGACCGCGCCCTCGATGCCCTGTTGATGGGCAACCGGCGCTACAAGCGCTACCGCAACAAGATCGTGTGGTGCCTGGAGCAACTGGGCTTCGATCCGAAGAAAATCAAGATCGAGCCGGTCGAACACCACCTCGCGCACGCTTCCAGTGCGTACCACTGTTCCGGGTTCACCGAGAAAACCGCCATTCTGGGCATCGATGGCAAGGGTGAGTACGCAACCACCTTCTTCGGCTATGGCGAGAACGGCAAGATCCACAAGATCAAGGAGTTCTTCGACCCGGATTCCCTGGGTGGGCTTTACGGCGCCATCACCGAATTCCTTGGTTTCGAGATGCTGGACGGCGAGTTCAAGGTCATGGGCATGGCGCCGTACGGCGACGCCAGCAAATATGATTTCTCCCGCCTGGCCACCTTCGAGAACGGCGAGCTGGTGATCAACACCGATTACGCGAACGTGATCGGCCTTCGCCGCTACAAGGAAAAGGGCAAGGGCTTCTATTTCTCGCCCAAGCTGATCGAATGGCTGGGCCCCAAGCGTGAAGGCGATATCGCCGACGAGCCCTACATTCACTACGCCGCGAGCATGCAGGCGTTGTTTGAAAAGCTCGCCCTGCAGATGATCGACCACTACCTGGGTGACGTACTCAAGGAAACTGGCAAGCTGGCGTTCGCTGGCGGTTGCGCCCTGAACGTCAAGCTGAACCAGAAAATCATTGCCCGCCCGGATGTGAAGGAGCTGTTCGTGCAGCCAGCGTCCGGCGATGCTGGCACCGCGGTGGGCGCCGCGGCCTATGTGTCCCACGCCCGTGGCGTGCCGGTCGAGAAGATGGAGCACGTTTATCTCGGCCCTTCGTACTCCAACGAGGATGTGCTCGCCGCCTGCGCGCGCCATCCGAACAAGCCCAAGGGCCGCAAGCTGGAGAACATGCCCAAGGAGATCGCGAAGATCATGGTCGAGGGAAATCCCGTGGCCTGGTTCCAGGGGCGTATGGAGTTCGGCCCTCGCGCGCTGGGCGGCCGCTCTATCATCGGCTGCCCTAGCGTGCCGGGCGTGGCCGATCGCATCAATCACCAGATCAAGTTCCGCGAGCGGTGGCGCCCTTTCTGCCCTTCGATGCTCGACACCGTGGCGCCCCAGATGATCAAGGTCGACCACCCGGCGCCGTTCATGACCTTCACGTTCGAAGTGGCGGAGGAGTGGAAAACCCGCGTGCCCGAAGTGGTCCATGAGGACGGTACGTCGCGTGCCCAGGTGCTCAAGCGCGAATACAACCCGCGTTACTACGACATGATGAAAGCGCTCGAGGAACTTACCGGCAATGGCGTGTCGCTCAACACGTCGCTCAACCGCCGGGGTGAACCCATGATCTGCTCGCCGACCGATGCCTTGAACATGTTCTATGGCTCGGACCTGCAATACCTGATCATGGAAGACATCCTGGTGGTGAAGACGCCGGAGCCTGAATGAGCCAAAGGGAGATACTGATCAGCGTAGTGGTGCCGGCTTACAACTACGCTCATTACCTGCCTCGGGCGCTGGACTCAGTGATACCGCAGTTGCAGGGCGATACGGAAATCGTTGTAGTGGATGATGGCTCGACCGATGGCACGGCTGGGTTGCTTGACCGGTATGCCAGCCAGGTTCCTGCGCTCAGGGTGCTTCGGCAGGCCAACGCTGGGGCCGGCGCGGCGCGTAACGCGGGTGTTCGCGCCGCCCGGGGCAGATACATCCTGCCCCTGGACGCGGACGACGAACTGATGCCCGCCGCGCTGGGTACCCTGAGGCGGCTGATAGCCGCCGACCCAGCGGTCGACATCATTCTGGGCGCTTACGTGTCCGTGGACGGCGGCGGCAAGGCCAAGCTGCGCATGGCTACGCCGGTAGGCGAGCGATCGGAGCTGCGTCGCGCTCAGCAATACCTTCTCGAAAAGCGCATCGGTATTTCCCACAGTTGCACGCTCTTCAATCGCCGGCTGCTGCTAGCCCGGCCGTATCTCGAAAGCGTGAGGGCGGGTGAGGACATTCCGGTGTTCGCCTATCTGCTGGTCACAGGCATCGTGGCCACCACCGAACAGCCGATCGCCCGGATTCACAAGCATTCGGACAGCCTGCGCAACAGGCGTGACGAAGAAGGCGTGGCCATGGCCATCGTGCAAGAGGTGTTCGCGACGTTGCCACCCTCCTGCCAGGCGCTTCGCGGGCGCTACACCGCGCAACGCTATCTGTCGCTGTTCCGTAACTCGCTTCAGGCTCAGGATTGGCGAGCCGCGTGGCGTTTCTACTGGCGCGCGGTGAGGTTCAGCCCCGGCCAGGCGCTGCGGTGGACCTACGTGAAAAAGATATCCCGTTTGATTTTCAGGAGCTGATCCCGGATGCAATTCGCTTTCAGTGGCGCCGCCGCTGCAGTCCAAAAATACGGGAAACACCTTACTTCGGTGCGGCTGGCGTTACTGGGCAGCCTGCTCCTGTCGCTGATCGCTGTGCTTGGTGTAGTGACCGTCGGTAAGGACGGCGCTCTGTACCTGGACATCGCCCAGCGGATCGGCCAGGCCGGCATGGTCGAAGCCTGGAAAGGGTTCGACTGGCCGTGGTACCCGCTGTTGCTGGCCGGTACCCACGGCGTGACGGGCCTCTCCTTCGAGGCGGCCGCCTACGTGTGGAACACGTTGTTCATCGCCGGTACCTGCGCCCTGGTAGTGGACAGTGTACGGCGGCTCGCACCGGGGGCGGATTGGTGGGCATGCCTGGTGGTGCTATCGATGCCGGCCATGAATCAGTTTCGCAGTGACATCATCCGCGAATGTGGATTCTGGTTCTTCTGTAGCCTGGCGCTGTGGTTCGCGTTGCGCTGCCGGGAGGACGCGCGCTGGAGCCGGATGCTTGGCGCCTGCGCAGCGGTAGGGCTGGCGGCGCTGTTTCGCCTGGAAGCCGTGGTGGTGCTGCCCGCGCTGCTGCTGTGTACGCTGCCGGAGCTGCTTCGGGCGCGCTGGCGCCCTGGCCTCGCCGTGGCAGTCGCGCTCACGGTTACCCTGGCCCTTATCGTGATTGGCATAGTGCTGGCCAAGGACGCGGTCAACTCCCAGCGGGTCAGCTACTTCATGGAGCTGATCGACCCACGCATGGTCTTCGGCTCGTTCAATCAGCTGGCGAACCAGTTTTCAAGTTCGCTGGTAAATCCCTATTCCGCGGATGAAGCCGGCCGCATCATTTTCTTCGGCTTTACCGCGTCGTTGCTGATCAAGCTGGTTCACCTGATGGGGCCCGTGGCGCTGGTATGGTTCAGCCCAGCTAGCTGGTCGGCCTGGAAGGACTACATCCGCCGCTTTACTCCAGCCGCCTGGATCGCGATCTGCTACCTCAGCGTGCTGATGATTTTCTATATCCGGGCACAGTTCGTGAACGGGCGCTACCTGAGCTTCCTGGACCTGGTTCTGGTGCCCTTGCTGGCGCTGGCTGGCTGGCGGTTTTCCATGCGTCACGCCCGCCTGGGGAAGGTGATCGCCGCGCTTGCATTGCTGGTAATGCTGGGGAATGTCATTAGCCTTGGCGCGCCGAAAACCCATTACCTCGAAGCGGCGAGCTGGGTGGCCACGCATACCGACCCACACGCGAACGTGTTCTATGAAGATGGCCGCATCGCGTACTACGCCGGCCGTGGCTATGTGCAGTCAGGCCTTACCCGCGAGCAGGCAATGGCTGACGGCGCGGCGGAGCGTTACGCGTACCTGGTGATCGAAACGGACAAGCACGACCCCTGGCTGGATGCTTGGCTGGCAAGCCACCCGTACAAGGTGCTGGCGCGTTTCGAGAACCGGAGGAAGGATACCGTTCTGGTATTGGCGCGGTAGGGCTGGCCTAGGCTAGCCGAACAAGGCACCAAGGCGCGGCATTAGCCGATTGCTCACGGAGCGGTCGGCCAACCCTTGTTCGTAACCCTGCAGAAAGGGTTGGGCGCCATCCTCGCCGATCAACCACTGCATGTCCTTGCGATAACGGGCCATGTGCTGGAAGTTTCGCAACCGCTTGCCCGCTGGCAGCGCTCGCCGATGGCAGGTCATGTCCGCGACGTCGATCAGCCCCAATTGCTGATCGGCGCCTACCACGATGTTGCCCAGGTGCAGCGAACGGAAGTACACCCCTTTATGGTGCAGCTCGGCCACGAAGCGGCCCAGCCGCAAGCGCAGATCCGCGGGCGCGCCGCTGGTGTAGACGTGGCGCACGGTTTCGCCGGGCAGTGGCTGGTAATGCACGGCGTCACGCTCGATGCTGGAAACGCGGTACACGTTCAGCACGGTGGGGCACGGCACCTGCCGACGCTGGAGCGCGGCGGTATTGGTCGCGAAGCGCCCGGCATAGGGGAACAACAATGCCGAACTCAGCAGCCGCTTGCGCCGGAAGAACTTCAGCATGGTCCCATCGGCGAGCACCAGTACCTTGTCGCCGGAGCCATCGGCCTCGATGACCCGGGCACCTTCGCGCAGGGCCAGATAGGCTGAATGATTGAGCGCTTGCATCGATGCTCCTCGAAAAGTGGCCGGACATCTTACCCGAGTTGCGGCGCCATGGCCCGCCGGGTTCATCCATGGGGTGGCGGCGTTGTGCTAGAGTGGCTCTTTTTTCTGTACGGGACACCATGAGTAATTCCCCTCAGCCCCAGTCGACCCTGAAGATCTACTTCCGGCTGCTGACCTACGTTCGGCCCTACATCGGCTTGTTCATCCTGAGCATTGTGGGGTTCCTGATCTTCGCATCGACCCAACCGATGCTGGCTTACATCCTGAAGTATTTCGTGGACGGCCTCTCGAACCCTGAAGCGTCACTGTTCCCCGGTAACAAATGGCTGGGCGACCTGCAGTTGCTGCAGGCGGTACCGCTGATGATCGTGCTCATTGCCCTATGGCAAGGTGTCGGCTCTTATATTGGCAACTTCTTCCTGGCCCGCGTTTCGCTGGGGCTTGTGCAAGACCTGCGGATCGTCCTGTTCAACAAGCTGCTCGAGTTGCCAAATCGTTATTTCGATAATCACAACTCTGGCCACCTGATTTCCCGCATCACCTTCAACGTGACGATGGTCACCGGCGCCGCGACCGATGCCATCAAGGTGGTGATTCGCGAAGGCATGACGGTGGTGTTCCTGTTCGTTTCGCTGCTGTGGATGAACTGGAAGCTGACGTTGGTGATGCTGGCGATCCTGCCGCTCATTGCCGTGATGGTAAATAGCACCAGCCGCAAGTTCCGCAAGCAGAGCAAGAAGGTTCAGGTGGCAATGGGCGACGTGACCCATGTAGCTTCCGAAACCATTCAGGGCTACCGCGTGGTGCGCAGCTTCGGCGGCGAAGAATATGAGCGCGCGCGTTTCGCAAAGGCCAGCCAAAGCAACACTGACCGGCAACTGAAGATGACCAAGACCGGCGCGGTGTATACGCCAATGCTGCAATTGGTCACCTATAGCGGCATGGCGATCGTGATGTTCCTGGTGTTGTACCTGCGGGGCGACTCTTCGGCCGGTGACCTTGTGGCCTACATCACCATGGCCGGCTTGTTGCCCAAGCCTATCCGGCAGCTGTCGGAAGTAAGCTCAACCATCCAGAAAGGCGTGGCGGGCGCCGAGAGCATTTTCGAACAGCTGGACGAAGCGCCCGAAGTGGACAATGGAATGGTCGAAGTAGACCGGGTAAGCGGCCGTCTCGAGGTGAAAGACCTGAGCTTCGCCTACCCCGGTACCGACAAGCGGGTACTCGATGGCATCAGCTTTGTGGCCGAGGCAGGCCAGATGGTTGCCTTGGTTGGCCGGTCTGGTAGCGGCAAGTCGACATTGGCAAGCCTGGTGCCGCGTTTCTACCAGCACAACGAAGGCCAGATCCTGCTGGACGGCGTGGAGGTCCAGGATTATCGGCTGCGCAACCTGCGGCGCCACACCGCCCTCGTTACGCAAGCGGTAACGCTGTTCAACGATACCGTGGCCAACAATATCGCGTATGGCGACCTTAACGGCGCGCCGCTGGAAGATATCAAGCGGGCGGCCGAGGCTGCGTATGCCGATGAGTTCATCGACCGCATGCCCGATGGCTACCAAACGCTGGTGGGCGAGAACGGCGTGTTGCTGTCCGGTGGTCAGCGGCAGCGGTTGGCGATTGCGCGCGCGCTGCTGAAGAACGCACCGCTGTTGATTCTCGACGAGGCTACCTCGGCGCTGGATACCGAGTCCGAGCGCCATATCCAGGGTGCCTTGGATGAGGTGATGAAGAATCGCACTACTTTGGTCATCGCTCACCGACTGACGACGATCGAGAAGGCAGACCTGATCCTGGTCATGGACCAAGGAAAGATCGTGGAGCGCGGCACCCATGCCCAGCTACTGGCCATGAACGGGTATTACTCCCGCCTGCATGCCCGGCAATTCGAGGAAGGTGGGGCAGGGGAAGCGCAACCGGTGGGCGATCCATGCTGACTGCGTTGCGCTGGTGGCGGGAACGTGGCTGGTCACAGATCGATGCACAGGAATACGCCACGCTCTGGGCCGCCTTCGGAGGCAGCGTCGCGACCCACCCCGCCTTTGTCGAGCGCTTGTGTGCCTTGGCCGAGCTCCCGGTGCGTTACCTGGGTTATTACCATGAAGGGCAGCTGGTGGCTGGCGTGCCGTGCTGGGGCCGGCACCTGGCACTGAGCCGAGACGTGCTCAAGCGTCAGGGCAAGCGTGGCCTGTTCGATCTTGGCAACGCCGAGGTCATCCTCCCGGTCGCTCCCAACGCCCGGGTGCCCCTTCGCCATCGGGCCCGCTACGTGTCCGGGCTGAATGAAACGGGCATTTGCACGCTGCGCCCCCAGGCCGAATCGCTGGCCATGGCTCGCGCGCCCGAGGACTATTCAAAGAAATTCCGCTACAACCAGCGCCGTGAATTGCGTTTGCTCGAAGACGCCGGCGGTCAGGTGCGGCCGGTCGCCGAATTCAGCGCCCCGGAGTTGGCAAATATGTATGCCGATCTCTTCCAGCGGCGCTGGGGCGCGGCGGCGCCTGGCGGTGATCGCCTGGCGCAAGTGTTCGAGCTGTTGCGGGAGTTCATGACCGGCTCGGTGATTTTCCTGGAGTCGGCTCCGGTAGCGATCCAGGTGCTGTATCGCGTGGATAGCCCTGGCTGGGTTTCGGTGGAGTATGTGAACGGTGGCGTTGACCCGCAAAGCCGCGCATTCAGCCCAGGCAGTGTGCTGAGTTTCCTCAATACCCAACACGAATGGGACCGGGCACGGGCCTTGGGCAAGCCGCTGCGCTACTCCTTCGGGCGCGGGGACCGCGAATACAAGGACCGCTGGTGCCATCAGGTACCCGTGTTCGAGGTGTGAGCCATGATCGAGCGTAAGCAGGTTCTACTCAAGGCACACCGCCGGCGCAAACGTGTCGTCGTCGCGGTGCTGGCGGCGCTTGCCGTTCTGTTGGGCGTGCTTCTCAGCCCATGGGCGGCGCTCGCCGCGCTTGTTCTGGCGTGGGTAGCCCACGAGGCCTGGTTTGCCGACCACCTGTTTTACCGGCCTGCCGACGATTATCTCCACGCCTTTCCCGAGAATGTAAAAAGCCTGGCCGTTGCGCTGGAAGCGGGGCGGCCGTTGGTGATTGGGCAAGCGCTGCCGCCTGGGGAAACGCTTGTTCTTGAGGTTCGGCTCGAAAGCAGCCTGATGGGCCGCTTCCTCGACCCATTCGTAAGCGTTGGTGACGACCGGCAGGATTTCGAGCGGGGCGCGCGGGGTATTCGCTATCTCAACCTGTCGGGGCAGCGTGACCGGCTTGTGGAGGGCCAATTGTCGCTACGCGGCCAGTGGTGCCGGTTGGCACCTACCGGCCGGCTTTTCGTGATGGCCAATCCAGATTTCACCGAACGGCGCTGCATGATCATTGCCCCTCACGCCGATGACGCCGAGCTGGCCGCGTTCGGCCAATACCAGCGCTGCGAAGGCGTCAGCATCGTAACGCTGACGCAGGGCGAGATAGAGGCGCAGGATTATCAGGCGCTCGGGCTTTCAGGCGCCGAAGCAGCACGCCTCAAAGGGCGGTTGAGAAGCTGGGACAGCCTTGCCGCGCCCTTATGGGGGGGTGTTTCGCAGGCACGCTGCACGCAGCTGGGGTACTTCTGCCTGCAACTCGCCGCGATGGCCGCCGATCCGGGCAGGGCATTCGGCTCCAGGGAATCGGGCGAGGCGGATATCCGCCCTGTGCGAAGGCACAATTCCAGGCCGCTTCCCGGGGACAGCAACGGCGAGCCGACCTGGGGCAACCTTATCGCCGACCTGGTAGCGCTGCTCGAGCATGAGCGGCCCGAGGTCATCGTTACTCCTCACCCGGAGCTGGACCCTCATGCCGACCATGTGGCAGCCACCCGGGCGATCTTCCAGGCAATCGAGGCCAGTACCTGGAAACCCAGCGTCGCTTTGTATTATGCCAACCATTTGCATGACAACGACCGTTGGCCAATGGGGCTGGCCAATATGGGGGTTGCGTTACCACCCGCGATCGAGCCCCTTTCGCCTTATGCGCTGTGGAGCCCCACGCTGACCGCCGAAACTCAGCTGGACAAAGCCATGGCGCTGCGTCTCCAGCATGACCTGCAAGGCCAGCTGCCGCTGAAGCGCCAGGTCCGGCGCTGGCTGCAGCGGGTGCTCGCCGGCCGCCGCTGGCCCCGCACCGGCCAGGATGAGTTCTTCCGCAAGGCTGTCAGGCGCCACGAGCTGTTCTGGGTGCACTACCTTTAGGGCCTTTTCGCTGCCGGAGCGATACGGCCCGTGTGTTAGAATCCGCGGTCATATTCGCCAGTGATGAGTCGACAATGAAGGTCATGCTTTTGGTAATGGACGAGCAGCGGGTCATCCTGGATCGGCTGTACGAGATCTTTCAGCGTCACTGCCAGGCCTGCACGATCTTCCGCCTTACCAAGCAGCAGCAAATGAACCTGGGCCCCTTTCTGGCTTCGGTCGATTACCACACGTTCGACCGGGTGGTTATTTTCTCCAGGGTCAAACGCCTCGCGCCGCAACTGGCCGTGCTCAAGTGCATCCCGGGGTTGGTGTTCCTTGAACACGACGCCTATCAAAACTATATGCAGGGCAGTAAGTACAAGGGCGCCTATTCGCGCCTGTATTGCCGCCTGCCGTGGTGCCGCGCGCTCGTTTCAGGCGCGGTGGTCGCCCGCAAGATGCGTGAGGAAGGCATCGACGCCGTGTTCGTCTCCAAAGGTTACGACGAAGCGCTTTTAAAAAACCTGGGGCAGCCGCGGGACATTCCAGCCGGGTTCCTCGGCAGCCTCAAAAGCAGCGAATACTCCCAGCGCAAGGCGTTGCTCGAAACGCTCGCCGCGCGCACAGGCATGTTGGTAACCCGCACCGCCTCTGGCGACGAATACCTTCAAACGCTCAACCGTATCCAAGTGTTCGTGAGCGCCGACATCGGGATGGGGGAGTTCATGATCAAGAACTTCGAAGCGATGGCTTGCGGGTGTGTGCTGCTGGCGTGGAGCCAGGGCGAGGAAGACCGGCTGTTGGGCTTCGAAGACATGCACAACGTTGTGTTCTACAGCTCGGCGGAAGATGCGGCAACCAAACTGGAGCTGCTTCGCGACGACCCCGAGCTGGCTGAACGGATCGCCCGCAACGGCCAGGCGTTCGCGGAGCAGCATTACGCTTTCGACCGGGTAGGGCGGGATCTCGCGCGGGAAGTGGAGCGCGAAATGCGCCCTTGGTCGCCCCCTTCGGCGTTGACCCGGGCCTGGGTGCGGCTGCGCCATGGAATGACGGTGCCAGACAAGCCATGACCAAGCGTCCGACTGAAGCCGTGATGGATCTGAGCGCCCACCCGGGTGGGCATCAGGATATCGTTGCCGCCTTGCCAGAGGCGCTGGCCGAATGCCTGGCGGTTGCGCCCCGGGTCATTCTCGTGGCCAATAATCCGTCCATCAGCCAGGCCGATTTCGATGCGTTGCGCATCGAAGCCAGCGATGTGGTTGTGACCTTCAACACGTGCAGCAAGCACGAGCTGCTCACAGCCGAAAGCGTGAATGTGTTCGTCCATGGGTTCAACGCCCCGGATCGTTATTTCTTCGGCCTGCCCTATCGGCCGGAGCTGCGCCGTTTGTTCGATCGACCGCAGGCGAGTTGCTTTACCGTGCTGGTCGGTTGCGCGGCGCCCATGTCGCCAGTTCCCGGCGTGATGCTGCTGGAGGAGCGTATTCCGCTGCCCGCGCTATGGAACTACCCGGTAAACCGGCCAGGCGGCAAGCGCTATGTGGGCCCGTCCACCGGTTTCAATGCAATGGTCGTGTTCGATGCACTGCGCGATCGGCTGGGTTACCACTATCAAGTGCTGGCCCTGGGGTTTTCCACCGGTGGTGGCAAGTTATGGGGTGGTCACGCCTGGGAGTACGAGCGTGAATGGCTGGCGGGTTCAACGGTGCAGGCCGTGCCGTTGAAAGCCACTCCTGCCGCCGCTCTCGGCCTGGCTGGCTGGTGGGCAAAGCTTTTGGGCCGCCGCTGATCGCGGCGTATACGTCAGGTATCGAGGTTAGAAGTGTGTTGAAAGTCGCGGTAGCGTTTTTTGGAATTCCCAGAAACTCGGCCACCTGTTTCCCGTCGATTCAGGCAAATATCCTCGGGCAGCTTCCTCAGGGTTGTGAGGTTCGGTGTTTCTATCACTTGTACAAGGTAGAAACGGTTCATAACGAACGCTCCGGAGAACAAGGGGAATTGGCCGAAGATAACTACAGTGTCTTCGAGCCCATGACAGGCACCCTGGAAAGCACCGACGGTGTTCTGGAGCGCTGGGACTTCGAGCGCATCAAGGCTTTGGGTGACACCTGGGCGGATCAGCATGCTTCGCTGCGCAACCTCGTTTACCAGCTCAACTCCCTGCGGACGGTCACCGGCCTGCTCGAAGCTTATGATCCGGACTTCGTTATTTTTGCCCGCCCGGATCTGCTGTATCACGACCCGCTACCGGCCTATGTATTCAACAATGCGCATGCGCGGCGTCGCCATTCATACATCCCCGATTGGCAATGGTGGGGCGGCGTCAACGATCGGTTCGCTATCTGCGGCAAAGAGGTTTATGCCGCCTACGGGAAACGCGTCGAGCGGATTTTCGACTTTTGTCAGGCCACGGGTAGAAAGCTGCATTCCGAACGCCTGCTCAAGTATGTGCTCCAGTCGGCCGGCGCGAAGGTCTGTACCTTGCCAGCTCGCGCCTCCCGGGTTCGCATCAATGGCGCGCTGGCCGAGGAATCCTTCTCGCCCAAACGCGGCATGGGCAAGCGGGAGAATCGATTCTTCCATCCGTGCGCTCGGCTTCGTACTTTCCTGGATCGCCGGTTAAGGTAAGCAGGAAGCAATCGCGCCCGCGTAATCGGTCTGATACGCGAACGGACGAAGCGGTGATGTATCTTCAGTGGCGGTTTGCTAGTGTCGGTTATGGCCGGCACGGCAAAGGCTCGGAGGGGATATTTTCCTGTTTTATCGTGAAGCGATTACTACCTGGTAGCACCGCGGGGCGCCTGGCGCGCAATAACCCGGCGAGCGCTGCCTTGATGCGCGGGCCCGCGCGGCTTCCCGAGCCATTCCGCGCCAACCGTTGCCTGTTCATCAATGTGTTCGGTTGCGAGGGCGATGCCATCCACGCGGCCCTGTTTGGCCACACCAACCCTGGCCATGTACCGCTGCGCTGGTACGAACACAAGTTTCCCGAGCACTACGCCGCTGCCTTCAAATTCGCCTTCGTGCGGGACCCGGTCGAGCGTGCCTATGTTGCTTGGGCGCGACTGATGGAGGCTCGTTTGTTCCAGGCCGCCGAGGCGTGCCAAGACATGGACTCGGACGAAGGCTTCGACGCGTTCGTAGCTCAAACTCTCAGCGTAGAGACGCTGCGCACGCACCCCGAGTTCGCCCCGCAAACGGACTTCCTCGTGGATTCGAAAGGCGTGCTCAAGTTGGACTTCATCGGGTACTACGAAAGCTTGATGCGGGATTTCGGTTCGCTGCGCGATTTTTTGTGCATCCCGGCGGTATTGCCATGGTCCGCCCCCGCTTATGAGCGAGCGCCCCAGAAGATGCGCTATGCCGTCGGCCCGGCGGCGCGCAAGCGCTTGCGGCAGCTGTACGCGCGGGACTACGAGTTGCTGGGCTACGACTGATGGCCGCCGGGCACCGGGGCTCGGGCCTCGCACGGCCGTGTGGTACTATCGCCGCCCTGTTAACTGTAGATGGGTTGGGCCATGAAGTTGTCGATGCCGCGTTTCGATCAAGCACCTGTCCTGGTGGTCGGTGATGTGATGCTCGACCGCTATTGGCATGGCGGCACTTCACGTATCTCTCCCGAGGCGCCGGTGCCTGTGGTGCGGGTAGAGCAGATCGAGGACCGCCCCGGTGGCGCCGCGAACGTGGCACTCAACATTGCCGCCCTCGGTGCGCCCGCGTCCCTGGTGGGCGTTACCGGGGAGGACGAAGCCGCCGAAAGCCTGGCCGCAAGCCTGCGAGCGGCCGGGGTAAAGGCCAACTTCCAGCGCATCGGGCACCAGCCCACCATCGTCAAGTTGCGTGTGATGAGCCGTCATCAGCAGCTGCTGCGCATCGACTTCGAGGAGCCCTTTGCCACCGACCCGGTGCAGCTGAGCAAGGATGTAGAGGCATTGCTGGCGGGCGTTAAGGTGCTGGTGTTGTCCGATTACGGCAAGGGCGCGCTGCAAAACCACCAGGCGCTTATCCAGGCAGCCCGCGAGCGGAGTATCCCGGTACTGGCCGATCCCAAGGGCAAGGACTTCACCCGTTACCGGGGCGCGACCCTGATCACCCCTAATCTCAGCGAGTTCGAAGCGATCGTGGGTCGTTGCGCGGACGAAGCGGAGCTGGTCGCCAAGGGTGCGACGCTGATGGCCGACCTGGAGCTGGGCGCCCTGCTGGTCACTCGCGGGGAGCATGGCATGACGCTGCTACGCCCCGATCATCCGGCGCTTCACCTGCCAGCGCGCGCGCGTGAAGTGTTCGATGTGACCGGCGCGGGGGATACAGTCATTTCCACGCTGGCCGCCGCCATCGCTGCGGGGGAAGAACTGCCCCATGCTGTGGCGCTGGCCAACCTGGCCGCGGGTATCGTGGTCGGCAAGCTGGGGACCGCGGCGATCAGCGCGCCGGAGCTGCGCCGGGCCATTTCCCGCGAGCAGGGCTCGGAGCGAGGCGTGCTCACGCTGGATCAGCTGCTGCTGGCCATCGATGATGCTCGGGCCCACAACGAAAAGATCGTGTTCACTAATGGCTGCTTCGACATCCTGCACGCCGGGCACGTGACCTATCTGGAGCAGGCTCGCGCGCAGGGTGACCGGTTGGTAGTCGCTATCAATGACGACGCGTCGGTCGCCTGCCTCAAGGGCCCGGGGCGGCCGATCAACAGCGTCGACCGGCGGATGGCCGTGCTCGCTGGCCTCGGCGCGGTGGATTGGGTAGTCAGCTTCCCCGAAGACACGCCGGAGAACCTGTTGCGCCAGGTCAAGCCGGACGTGCTGGTAAAGGGCGGGGACTATTCCGTGGACCAGGTAGTCGGCGCCGATATCGTTAAAGGGTACGGCGGTACGGTGCGGGTGCTGGGGCTGGTGGAAAACAGCTCGACCACCGCGATCGTGGAAAAAATCCGCAACCGCTGAGCCTCAACCCTTCTCGCCCCGGCCAAAACGCGCCAGCCGTATCAGCGCCTTGGCCCGGGTAGTAATGCGCCGCAGGCGGGTTTTCGGCCTGACCGGGGCATTCACGCCCTGGCGCGCCAGCCACTCCCGCCAGCGCACCCGTTCCTCGTGCACCACCCAGCCTTCCTGGCGGCCAAAGCTTTCCGCCAGATACAGGCCGCGGGTAGGTGCCGGTACCAGCTTGCCCTTGCGCAAGGTGTACAGCTCGGCCAGTGGCGCTCCGTTCTTGAGCGGAATCAGGTACAAATCGGGCCGGCTGCGATTGAGCCGGGTCACCAATTCGCCTTTTTCCAGCCGCTCATCCACGTGATACAGGCTTAGCCCGCGAACGTCCTTGGGCACTTCCAGGCGCATGTCGTACACCAGTTGCAACGAGGCGGTGGGCTGATGCACGTAGGCGCGGGGGCGCTCGATCAAGGTAAGGCTGCCACTGCGCACGGGCAGGGCATCGCCGTTGCACGGCCGAAGGGTGAATGGTGCTGTCTCCCGATAGCGCAGCGCCGGGCTGTAGGGCGCAGGCAGCCAGGTATCCTTGAAGCGGCCATTGAGCCAGCCCTCTGGCGTTTCCAGCAGGCACTCTTCGGCTATTTCCTGCACGGCGGTGTGCAGCGGGATGTTGAGTTCGTGGGCCGGTACGTACCCTGAAATCAGCTTGAGCACCACGTCACCCCGGTCGATCCGTTGCTGGCGCACCAATACCCAGTATTCACGGCCTTCCCACGCCAAAGTGAGGCGCACGGAGATGCCCAGGTTGGCCAGCTCCAGCCGGAACTGGCGGGGATCTTCAATGTTCACCGGCCGGCGTTTTTCGAGGGTCTGGCTGAAGTTGAGCGGCATGCCGATGCCTTGGTAGGCCAGGCCTTCCGGGCTGGCTTCCACCATCAGGGGCAGGGTCTTGAAATTACCCGGGTTGCTACGGCGAAGGGTACGCGGCATGGAAATTCCTTATCGACGTGCCGCCTCACCTCAGCGCTTGCTCAGGACCGCGGCGGCGGTGGCCACGTTGTGGGCCAGGTGCACAGGATTGATGGTGCCGACTATCGCAGCGGTAACGCCTGCCTGCGTGAACAGGGCCTCGAAGCTGGCCCGTACCGGATCGATGCCCGGTTGCTGACACGCGTGGCCGCTGGCCAAGGCCTTTTTGATCAGGATGCCTTTGCCATGTGACGCTGCGTATTCAATGACCGGCCGCTCCGCCTGTTCGTTCAGATTGTAGGTCACCATCGCACAGTCGCCTCGCTCCAGTGCCTTGAGCCCGCCGGCCACGGTTTTGCCGGAAAAACCATACGCGCGGATCTTTCCTTCCTGCTTCAGCCGGGCGAGGGTTTCGTAGACGTCGGTGTGCTCCAGGATATCGAGGTCGTTACCGTCGGAATGCACCATCACCAGGTCGATGCAGTCGGTTTCCAGGCGGTGCAGGCTGCGCTCCACCGAAAAACGGGTGTGTTCGGCGCTGAAATCGAAGCGCGACTGGTTGTTTTCAAACTCCTCGCCCACTTTGCTGACAATGACCCACTGATCACGCTGGCCCCGCAATAGCGGGCCAAGCCGGGTTTCGCTGTGGCCATAGGCGGGCGCGGTATCCAAAAGATTAATGCCCAGGCCTTGAGCCTGGCGGAGAAGGGCAGCGGCCTCTTGATCGTCAGGGATGGTGAAACCGCTAGGATATTTCACGCCCTGATCACGGCCGAACTTCACCGTACCCAGGCCCAGTGGTGAAACGATGAGCCCGGTCGAGCCCAGCGGCCGTTGCAAGCCGTGGAGGGTAGGCAGGCTCATGACAGTGCCGCCCAGGCTGGAACGCCCAAGGGTGGCTTGGGTAGCTCGGGAAGGCTGGCCGCGGGAGTCGGCTGCAAGCCATCCTGGGCAAGGGCGGCCATTACCCGGTCTGCGAAGTCCGGCGCGAGCGCCAGCTTGGTGGGCCAGCCCACCAGCAGCGGGCCTTGCGCGGCAAGGAAGGCATTGTCAGGGCGTACCAGCCCCGATTGCGCGGGCTCGGCGCGGTCGACGCGCAGCGTAGCCCAATGCACCTGCGAAAGGTCTACCCATGGCAGAAGCTGGCTGACTTCGTGACGGGCCGCGGCGATCTGCTGCGCCTCGTCGCGAGCAACGCCCTCGGCTTCGGCCAGGTCGCCCCCCAGGTACCACACCCATTGCCCATCGGCGGCGGGGTGCGTGGTTACGGTCATGCGTGGCTTCGGCCCCCCGCCCAGGCAGTGAGCGTAGAGGGGTTTGAGCGCGGCGCCCTTGGCCATCACCATGTGCAGCGGCCGACGCTGCATGGCCGGCTGTTTGATCCCCAGCGCGGTGAGCAAAGCTTCGTTGCCCGCGCCAGCGCTGAGCACGATTCGCTGGGCGCGGATTTCGCGACCATCCACTCGCAGCCCAACGGCGCGGCCGTTTTCTTCAAGCGGTTCGATACGCTCGGCGGCAAGCAGGCTGCCATCGGCAAGTTCGCCCAGGCGCTCCACCAGGCTGGGCACGTCTACCACCAGTTCCGCGAGGCGATACACCTTGCCCTTGAACCGTGGGTTTTGCAGCGCTGGAGGTAGTTGATCGCCTTTCACGGCATCCACGCGGCCACGCACTGCCTTGCTGGCGAAAAAGCTGGTGAGGTTGCCGGCCAGGGTGCCAGGCGACCACAGGTAATGTGCTTCGGAAAGCAGGCGCACACCGCGCAGGTCCAGTTCGCCAGTGCCGGCCAGTGCTTCGCGCCAACGGCGGGGCATGTCGGCGATGGCCTCGGACGCCCCGGTCAGCGCCCCATGCAGGGCATATTTGGCCCCGCCATGGATGATGCCTTGAGACTTGAGGGTTTGGCCGCCGCCCAGGGTGCCTTGTTCCACCAGGACGGTGGACCAGCCAGCCCGACGCAGGCGCGCATTGAGCCACAGGCCCGCGACGCCAGCGCCAACGATCAGCACATCTGTGGAAATTGGGGTGGGCATTAGGGACCTCGGTGCGCCAGACAGGCCGGCAGTATACCTGACAGGCTTTCCTCGGGCGGGCCCCGCCTCAGTGCCCGGCCGTGCGCGAGAACAGCTGGATCACCACCACGCCCGCCACGATCAGCGCCATGCCCGCCATGGCAGGTACGTCCAGGCGCTGGCCATAGATGAACAAGGCCGCGATGCTCACCATCACAATCCCCATGCCCGCCCAGATCGCATAGGCGATCCCCACCGGAATGCTGCGCACCACCAGGGTCAGCATAAAGAAGGCAATGCCATAACCCACGATCACCAGCGCCAACGGCAGCGGCGTGCTCAAGCCCTTCACGGCCTTCATCGAAACGGTGGCGATCACTTCGGCGCAGATGGCGATGGCGAGGTAGTAATAGGCGGTCATGGGATGTCCTTGTTTGTTTTGGGGCATTCTAGAGACCTGCTAGATGCAGTGATAGCCGCTTGGCACTGTACGTCGCGGGCTGGATTGCCGACAGCCCTCCCGTGAGTGTATAAGCGCATAAACACCTATCTGGAGGTATTTCATGAATACTGTGCGTTGGAATGTGGCGGTCTCGGCTGATACGGACCAATCCTTACGTATGTTTCTCGCTAGCCAAGGCGGCGGGCGCAAGGGTGACTTATCGAAGTTCATTGAGGAGGCGGTACAGGCGCATATTCTGGAACTCAGTGCAAAGCAAGCCAAAACGGCGAATAGCCATTTGAGCGAGGCAGATATCGACGAAGCAGTAGAAGAAGCGCTCACGTGGGCACGTGGTCACTGATGCGGGTTGTGTTGGATACCAATATTCTGTTCAATGCTTTGATCTCGCCTCGTGGTGCCCCGGACACGATTTATCGAGCGTGGCGCGACGCCAGGTTTGAAGTAGTGACCTCTCGCGTCCAGCTCGATGAGATTCGACGAGCCAGTCGCTATCCCAAGCTCCAGGCCATACTCCACCCTGCCAAGGTGGGCACCATGATCAACAACCTGCAACGGGCTGTGGTGCTGGAGCGTCTGACAACGGAGGCAGAGGCGGCCGATCCGGATGACGGATTTCTGCTTTCAATGGCGATTGAAGGAATGGCTGATTATCTCGTAACTGGTGATCGCCGGGCGGGGTTGCTGCAACGAGGCCACATAGGCCGGGCCCGCATCGTTACTCCCCTTACATTCTGCAAAGAAGCGCTGTAACCCCTCCCCTCCAAATGTATCAATCCGCAAATAAGATGCTATAGGTTTGCGGATGTTATTGAGATTGATTACCATCCGAGCGCCTCGGCGATACAGCGTACTGCCTCGCCAGGGGATCGCATGCTGCCACTACTCTTGGCTGGCCGGCCCTGACCATAGACGGGTTGGACGCTGCCCGCAGCGCCGCCGGGGCTGAATGCTCCGTGCAAGGCCCGCGCGCCGGCTCGCTTTACCGTTCGGAACACAAAGGACAATCGATGAACGTTCACCGGGGAATCACGCAGTTATTCACTGGCAGCCGCTCCCAGCGCCTGCTGCTGGCCGGCTTGCTGGTACCGTTTCCGCTCAGTGCCTTGGCCGAAACCGTGACCTTGCAGGAGCCCGCCGTGGAGCTGGACACGCTCACCGTCGAAGGCAACCGGCTCTACGACACGCCACCTTCCGAGCAAACCGGTGGCTACACCACCGATTCGGCGACCGTCGGTACCAAAACCCCGGCTGCCCTGCGTGATATTCCTCAGTCGACCACCAGCTACACCAACGAATACATCCGCGACCGCCAGTTCGTGCACCTCGATGACCTGGCCAAGTACACCGCCGGCCTGCGCGTGCTCACCAACGACAGCGGGCGTTCGTCGATCTATGCCCGTGGCTACGAATATGACGAATTCAACATCGACGGCCTGCCGGCGCCCATGGCCAGTATCTTTGGCACCGTGCCGTCGTTGGTGGCGTTCGACCGCGTGGAAGTGATGCGCGGCCCGTCCGGGCTGTTCAACAGCACCAGCGAGCTGGGCGGCGTGGTCAATATGGTGCGCAAGCGTCCTACCTCCGAGTTCCAGGGCCATGTGGAAGGGCGCTACGGCACCTGGGATCAGAATTACGAAGAAGTGGACGTGTCCGGCCCGCTGGATGAAGCCGGGCGCGTACGTGGGCGCTTCATCGCCTCTCGCGCCGACACCAACGGCGAGGTGGATTACAACGCCAATACCAGCAATACCTATTACGGCGCGCTGGACGTGGACCTGAGCGACAGCACCCAGCTCTCGTTCGGCCTGTTGCATGAGGTGAAGAACATCACCCCCAATAACGGCTATCCCACCGATGCGAAGGGTAACTTGCTGGACTTCAACCATTCGAAGTTCTTCGGCGCTGACTGGAACTACTTTGATGGCAAGACCACCGACCTTACCGCCGAACTGACCCATCGCTTCGACAACGGCGGCTATGGGCGCATCGCACTGCGCGGGTCGCAGCGCGACACCGAGTACATGTACGCCTTTACCGGTGGCGCGGTGCAGGCCAACGGCAATACCAGCCTGCGCGCCAGCAACCGTGACTTCCAGCAGGACGCCTTCTCCATGGATGCCAGCTACAGCCAGCCGTTCGCGGCGCTGGGGCAGGTGAGCGAGTTCGTGGTGGGTACCGACTACAAGCACTACAACACCAGCTACAAAGACGGCAGCAAGGTGTTGGGCACCGTCAACGTCAATACTTACGAGCCGACGGATATCGCCAAGCCAGCCAAGTTCTATACCAGTCAGGTGGATACCGACGAACAAGAGCTTGGCCTGTACTCGAAGGTCACGTTCCGCCCGATCGCACGCCTTGCCCTGATCGGAGGCGCGCGCCTGAGCAGCTACCGTGGCGAGGGTTACACCACCACGCTGGCCAGCGGCGCCAAAACCGGCAGCGATCGCGACGTCAACGGCCACGTTACCCCATACGGCGGCATGGTCTTCGACCTGGACGAGCACCATTCCTTGTATGCCAGCTACTCGCAGGTGTTCAAGCCGCAATCCAACGTTGGCCAGGACGGGAAGCTCATCAAGCCCCACGAGGGCGAGCAGTTCGAAGTCGGGATCAAGGGCAGCTACTTCGACGGCGGCCTGAACGCACGCGT
>Ga0265797_10000854_pt1 | contig 55528 bp, 50 predicted proteins | sample P2T30metagenome_FD_192433 | JGI IMG/M metagenome (GOLD analysis project Ga0265797, IMG submission 192433) | Plant litter microbial communities from East Loma Ridge, Irvine, California - P2 T30 | ecosystem: Environmental > Terrestrial > Plant litter > Unclassified | place: USA: California...
CCGTCGCCGACGGCCGCCGACCACCGGCTGCTGCTGCTCACCGTCAACGGGGTCGCGGCCGGCCTGCAGAACACGGGCTGACGCCGGAGTCGCGGGCCGGGTCGGGCGGGCACCGTCCCGCCCGTCGATCACGCCTGGCCGGGGCCGTCCTGGACCCGGGGCCGTCCTGGACCCGGGGCCGTCCTGGCCCCGGGTCAGTCGGTGGGCTCGTCCTGGGCGGGGTCGTGCGCCCAGGTCGTCGCCAGCAGCGGTGCCCGGCACACGCCGTCGACGTCGAGCGGGCCGCGCAACGAAGCGGGCACGAGGCCGCCGAACACCGTGCCCACCAGACCGTCCGCCTGGCAGCCGAGGTGCACGTCGTAGGTGACCATCGACGCCCGGACCGTCGTCACGCGGTACCCGTGCGGGCCCGCCCACGAGTCTGCGGCGTCCAGGTCGGCGCAGACGACGACCATGCCGGCCCCGGTCGAGAACTCCCGCTGGACCCCGAGCTCGTCGAGGTCGGGCAGGTCCTCTGTGCCGCGAACCCTGGTGACCTCGTCGGGTCGGACGAGCCACGCGCCCGGCGGGAGGTCGGACGACCGGAAGGACAGCACGAGGGCCTCGAGCGGGACCCCACCGGCCGTCGGCCAGGCGTGCTGGTCGCGCCGGAGGGCGTCCTGTGCCAGGGCGAGGACGGGCAGGGTCGGCGTGGGCCTCGTCGAGTAGTGCAGCGACGATCGACGAGCCTCGAGGGTGTCCCCGAGCCCGCGGGGACGACGCGCACGACGAGCCCCGTCGAGCAGTGCGTCGTCCAGGCGGGCCCCGTCGGAGGACGCTCCCGGCGAGGGAGCCGTCGTCACCGTGGGCCTGCGACGGAGAGCGGCACGTCCGTCGCCCGTGGGCGCCCGCTCGTCGAGGTGACGGCTCAGTGCCTCCATCGAGGTGAGGTCGCTCCTCATCACGCTCCTCCTATCGTCGCGACGGCCACGACGGGATCGTCGGGGCCCGTCTCCAGTGCGGTCCCCAGGTCGGGGGCGGACCACTCGGCGAGGGGAGCCACGGCGACGCCGAGACGGTCGCCGACCTGGCGGAGGACCGTGAGGGCGCACCCCGCATCGAGGAACGCGAGACGCAGGCCGAAGGTGCCGTACTTCGTCATGATCTTGCGCAGGTCCCCGGTCACGACGACGTCGAGGGGGCGGTCTCCCGGTGGCACGTCCGTCGACAGCACGGCGAGCGAGTGTTCTGCGGCGACGTAGGCGTAGGTGCCGGGCGGCAGCGCCTGCCCCTCCCTGACGAGGACGTGGGCAGTCGTGCAGCCGATGTTGCCGGCAGCCGCCGTCCACCGTCGTGGTCGTCCCGGCGTCGCGTCGTCGTCCCTGGTGCCGAAGGCGGCCCGGAGGAGCAGCGCGAGGTCCTCGACGGACGTCGGCGGCGCCGCGGCAGACGCGCGCGGTCCCGGAGGGCGTCGGAGCGCGTCCGGCAGGTCCTCGACGGGCAGGGCGACGTGCCGCTGCGTCGGCCAGGTGCGGCCGGCGGACTGGAGGCCGATGTTGCTCGTCCAGTAGTGGGCCTGGTGGTCGCGGGGTGAGAGGAACGCGCGGGGCGGGATCGCGACGCTGGCCTCGTACACGGCCCCGGCAGGCGAGGGGCCGGTGGGGCCCGCAACGGGAGAGCAGAGGGAGCACCCCGGTCGCGTGACGGCCGGGACGTGTCGCGTGGTGAGGGCGTCGAGGTCGAGGACGCTGGAGTCGGCGGGCAGGTGCGTCGTGGCGGTCCTGGCGACGAGCGCGAGAACGTGGTGGGCGACCAGGCCCGCCGCGAGCTCGAGGCCGACGCGCGTGGCCTCGCCATCTCCCTCCGGCAACGACGCAGTGCCGCAGGCCGCGCAGGGCGTGGTGCCCTTCTCCGCCCACGGGCCCACCACGACACGCGCCCGGTCCACGTGGACGTGCAGGACGGCGGCACCGTCGTCCCACCGTCGCTCGAGCGTGGCGGCCTCCGGTCGGTGCGCCGTCGTCCCGAGGGAGATGGTCAGCGAGGGGACCTCGGTCGCCTCGCCCTCGCCCTCGCCCTCGCCGGCGCCGGCGCCGTCGACGAGCCGGATCCCGGACGGCAGGGCCGCCCTCGTCAGGGCGACGAGGGCAGGGTCACCGACGAGGGAGACGGTCTGCCGCGCCATCCTCTCGAACGCCTCGCCGGTGTGCGCGTTGACTCCCGTGGCCGAGCCCGAGCGCGCCAGGGCGACGACGAGGGAGCGGTCGTGGTCGACGACGGTGCCGCCCTCGCCCTCCTCGAGGGCGCCCACGCCAGCGAGCAGGGCCACGGACTTGTAGACGAGCTCCTCGTCGAGGTCGAGGAGCCGCGCGAGCTCGGAGTGCCCTCGGCGCCCGTCGCACGCCTGCACCAGGGGGAGCAGTGCCGATTCGGCGAAAGCTCCGGAGAACACCTGTCCACGGTCGGCGCCGTCCAGCACCACGGCGTCGCCGGACCGGCGGAGGCGCGTGCCGGGTCGGGGCACCGGACGCCGCGGCACGCGCAGCTGCAGGTCGGCCCGCGCGGCTCGTCCCAGCCGCTCCGCCTCGATCTCGGCCGCCATGTCAGGCCTCCGTCCGCGACGTGGCCGTGGCCCTCGCGAGGTGCCGCCAGGTGGAGCGCTCTGCCGCGAAGCGACCCGAGCACCGCGGGCACCGGTCCACGCCCACCGTAGCCGCGGCCGACGGGACGCCCGAGACGAGGTCGACGGTGCGCACGGTGCCCCCGGGCGGGCTCGGCGGTCGACCGTCGCGGAGCGTCCGGGACGCCTCCTCCAGGGCGAGGTCGAGCAGGGCGGACGCGAGCGCCACGTGGTGGGGGGCGAAGCCCTCTTCGAGCCCGGTGACGGCGGCGTCGAGGTCGTAGGGTCGCGCCGACCCCGCGTGCTGGTCGGCCCGGCGTCGGTGGCAGGCCCAGCAGGCCGTGCTGCCCGGGACCACGACGGGACCCACCACGAGCCGCCGAGGGGTCAGCTGCACGCCGATGGTGACGAGCCCCAGGCGCGCTCCGAGTTCGTCGACGGCCTCGCGGAGCGGGACGTCCGCGTCGGAGTGCACGCAGACGACCGCCTGCGTGCCGGCCGCAGGTCCGGCGCGGAGGGCAGCGAGGTCGACGACCGACGCGGGTGGCACGTCGCGGTGACCGAGCAGGCGCGCGGCGAAGGTGCCGACGGGCAGGTGGACCGTGGCGAGGTCCGTCGCGGGCGTCGGGGAGGGGGTGACGGTGGCACGTCTCACGCGAAGGGCTGCCTCTCGGGGTTGATCCCGCCCTCGTCGGACACCGGGTGTCCCATGGCGGCGGGTGCGTCGTACAGGCGCGGGGTGGCGAGGTACCGCTCGCCGTGCACGAAGGACACGGGGACGGCCTCGGGGACGAGGACCTTGACGGCGTGGACGCCCACCTGACGGGCCTCGTCCGTCGTCACGTCGACGGCGACGACCTCAGCCCCCCTGCGGGCGAGGCGCGCGACGACCGCGTCGAGGGGGTCCTCGTCGTCGGGGACGACGGGCAGGTCCGCGAGGGAGGTGGGAGGCGTGGCGGAGCCCAGGAGGAAGTCGAACAGCGGACGCCGCGAGCGCACGCCGTTGAGCACCGCCCCACCGACCACGCTCACCTGGGCCTCGTCCCCCTCGCGGACCCGGCCCGTGGCGAGGAACCCGCGGAGCGCGACCCGGAGCGAGGCGAGCTCACGGTGCACCTTGGCGAGCGCGACCTGAGGGTCCACGTCGCAGGTGGCGGCGACGACCTGGCCGAGGTCGGGGTCGTGCTCCGACAACTGGACTGCGTAGACGACGGGCACGCCGAGGTCCGTGGTCGCGTCGAAGAGCCGGACGTCGAGGTCGGTCGAGCTTCCCAGCTCGACGTGTGCCAGGACCTCGGGACGTAGGTCCTCGTGTCTGACCACGAGCGGTGGCAGCGCGAGTCGTTGGAGCCAGGTGAGCGCGATGGCGTCGCGCTCGACGACCTCCGTGAGGCCGCCGAGCACCGCTGAACGGAGGTCCGAGTGGACGGCGGCCCCGGTGGTGATGCCCCGGGTGAACTTCTCCGCCTCGTACTGCTGGGGCATGTGGAGATGGACGGCGATGGCCGGGACGAGGACCGGGCGTCCCCGGGTCACCGACCAGCCGCGGACCCATCGCAACGGCGACGCGGCGTCGTACTCGCGCAGCTGCGCACCGGCGGCACCGAGCTCGGTGCTCGAGCAGCGTGGCCACCGGGACGGCGAGACGTGCTCCTCCGTGAGGTCCGCCTCGGAGGACACGATGAAGGCGTCCTCGTCCCAGGAGCACGTGGAGTACCGCTCGAGGGCCTCGGCCCGTGCCAGGGCCCGCGCCCTCGCCGTGGTGAGGCCCGTCCCGGCGCCGTCCGAGTTGCCCAGGTCCTGGTCGTGGTGCCAGGTCGCGAGGTTCGGCAGGGCCCTCGAGGGGATCCCGATGTGGGCCAGCTCGACGGCGAAGCGCGGTTCCCCCTCGCCCACGGGCAGGGACGCCGTGTGGGAGATGAGCCCGTAGGGCGAGACGAGCCGTTCGAGGGCGACGAGGGCGGGAGGGACCGTCTCGAGGTCAGTGGACACGGGCGGTCCTCTCGGAGATCGGGGTCGGACGGCCGGACCGTTCGGGGACCACGGCGCTGCTCGTGTCCGCGAGGCGACGGGCGACCCCGTCGAGCCGTTCCTGCAGCTCGAGCATGTCGGCACCCGCGAACTCCTCCGCGGCTCGGGCGACGACGTAGCAGTAGAGCCACCGTTCCGGCAGGCTGTGGCCTGCCGTGAAGAGGGCGCCGTAGAGCACGCTCGTCTGCAGGCGGTGGACGAGGAAGTCGAGATCGTCGTGCAGGAGTCGACGCATGTGCGGTGTCGGCGGAGCGTGGAAGCGGGTGGGCGCCACGCTGCGGCCCAGGTCGCGTTCCAGGTCCTCCACGGTGCGGCTCTCGTCGACGACGGCACCCGATCGCAGGGCCGACGCGACGTCCTCCCGGGAGTCCGTGACCATGGCGGACCAGCTCGCCGCAGGTCCGTCCACGTGCGGGACGAGGCCCGAGGCCGCTGCGGCCACCGCCTCGAGGGCAATGGACCCGTGGGAGTCGTAGAAGCCGCTGCACGCTCGTTCGAACGCGACGGGATCGGGCGTGCGGAGGACGACCGCCTCGAAGTGCGAGCGGTAGCTGAGCAGGCGGAGGGGCAGGAGGCTCGCCACGTCGTGTCCGTCGAGCTCGAGCGACGGCGAGGACGCCAGGGTCGACGCCGTGTGCGCGACCATGACCCTCAGGGCGTCCTCCGCCCCGGTCCCCGAGGGGCCGGGCACCTCGGAGCGACGGCGCGCCAGCTCGAGCACGACGGGGGTGGCGGCCGCGGCGAGCCGTCCCGAGAGGGGCGCGAGTCCTTCGCCCCCGAATCCCGAGTTCCACAGCGGGGGTCGGAGCCCGGGGACGCTGCCGGGCGCGAGGACCTCGGCGTCCACGCGGTCGTGCTCGCGCGAGAGGAGGCGCACGAGGTGCTCGGCTGCCGGCGCGGGACAGTCCTCGACGACGACTTCCAGGACCTCGGTCGAGGACCGGTCCCACGTGCGGGTGAGATGGCCGCTGCGAGCACGGATCTGCTCCAGCAGTCCGCCCACCCTCACGAGGGTGTCGAGGTAGCTTCCCGTCCTGCCGTCACGGTCGTCCTCGACCGGGATGCTCGCGCGCACGTCCATGGAGTCCCCCTCCGCTCGCCCTGCGTCGCGACCGGACTGCCTCGTCCCGGTCGCCCCGTCGACACTAGCCCCATGTCATGGCGTCCTCAACTGCACTCTGATGCGTACGTATCTTTTATTGTCGCCACTTGAGCGGGCACAGTGCGCGCGTGATACCCCTCAGGAGGGGGGAGGGCAAGCGGATTCAGCTCATTCACAAGCTTGACTGAGGTTTGCCGTCGAGTAAATGCTGATCAGCGCACCCTGCACATGTACAGGTGACGCGTCCTCGACAACACGTGGCGCGGACGAATGTCGAGTGGGTGGTTGTGATCGGTCCGTACGCCTTATAGCGTGCAAGGGCATTACCGCAACACATCAACGATCAACGATCAACGACACCGAAGGGGTGGGCAACATGGAGAAGAAGATCGATCTGAACGTCCTCGAGATCTCGGACCTGATGGCGGGCTCGGGCCAGAACGACGACCTCGCGCAGGTCATGGCCGCGTCCTGCACGACGAGCAGCGTCTCGACGAGCTCGTCGTCGTCGTCCTCTTCCTGAGGCCGGACCGCGCACCAGGCGACCGCCGCCGAGCACCGACTCGGCGGCGGTCGCTCCGTACGTCCGCGGTGAGGCGGGCGACACCGAGAGAACGAGAAGGTCGTGTCCGCACTCAGTCCGTACGTCGTCTTCCGACGCAGTCGCCTGCCCGTGTCCGTTCTCGAGCCGTTCCGGGCGCCGCGCACGTGGGACGGCGTCGACGCCCTGGCCGCCCGACGCGACCACCTCGCGGAGCACGGCCGACGCCTGGCGGACCTGATCGGTGACGAGGTGCCCGCGCACGAGCCCCCGGTGCGGGCCGAGGTCCTCGCGCTCCGGCGCGCCGTGCACAACGGCCGTGTCGACGGGGCCGAGAAGGCGGCGGAGTCCTTGAGGGCGGCCCTTCGCCCCGACCTGGTCGCTCGGGTCGAGCGCTGGCTCGAGGCGAAGCGGTCCGTCGAGTCGACCGAGGCCGAGCTCGAGGAGCTGTACCGTCACGAGCTCGACGGCGCGCTCGCCGACCTCCCTGAGATCCTTCGTCACGACGCCGTGGCCCGGGGCGTCCAGCTCTCGGGCGAGCGCCTCTTCGCCGACCTGTCCGACTTCGTGGGGCGCGACCGTTCCGAGCTGAAGGCGAGCAAGGCCCGTGCGCGCACGACCGCCCTGCTCAACTTCGCGTGGAGGGCGGCACTCAAGCCCTCGCCCTTCGGTCGCTTCACCGAGATCGGCGCGTTCCCGCCCGACGACCCGACGGCCGGTGCGCGCCACCGGCCCGAGGGCGGGGAGGCGGGGGACCCGGAGGGTGACGAGTCGGTCGTCCGGCTCAACCGCCTCCTCGTCAACTGGCTCCTCGCCGCTCTGGCCCGCGTGCCCGGTGGGCTCGACGTCGGGGTGGTGGTCCTCAACAGCACGGCCGTGGTCACCGACGAGCGCCTGTCGTACGTCGGCGTGCCACCGGGTGGGCACGTGGCAGGAGAGATGTCCGTCGAGCGCGTGCTGGGGCTGCGACGTGACGCCACCGTGGACGCCCTCGTCGACGTGCTCGCCACCGGTCCGGCCCGCACGCGGGACGTCGTCGCGGCCGTGGCCAGGGCCGTGGGGGACGGGTCTCGCGCCGAGCTCGTCGTCCGCACGCTGCTGGGTGCCGGGGTCCTCTTCCACCGCGTCGCGGTGGACGACCACGACGCCCGGTACGCTCGTGGCCTGCTCGCGGCGTTCCCGGACGATGCCGGCCCCGAGCTGGTCGCGGTCCGGGAGCACCTCGCCGAGCTGGTCAGGATCGAGGACGACCTCGCGGCCCTCAGCACAGAGGAGCGCACCGTCGCCCTCGGCACGGCTCGGACCGCCGTGGCGGGCATCGCCCGCACGGCGGACGTCACGCCCCCGCCGGACGAGGTCCTGCGCTCGCTGTTCTACGAGGACGTGCCGGCCCACGACCCACCCCGGTCCTGGGACGGGGACGCCGTGGCCTCCGCGGGCCCGGCCCTCGACGCCCTCTGGGACCTCGCCACCGTGCTCGACAACGGCCAGGTCAAGCGGGCCTCCCTCGCGCACTTCGCCGAGAAGGTCCTCCAGGGACGGAGGACCATGCCGTTCCTCGAGTTCTTCGACGCCTACTCGTCCCTGTCCGACGCTGAGCAGGTGGACGTCGTGCTGGGTCGCGGCGTGCCCGAGGCCGACCGGCTGCGGAGGGACCGCGCCCGCGCGCTCGACGAGCTGCGGTCCTCCGCGCGGGAGGAAGACGGGACGCTGGTGCTCGACCCTGGGACCGTCTCGTCCGTGCTGGGAGCGGTGCACGACGTCACGCCGACCGAGTCCGTGACGTTCCGCACCCAGTTCGCCCGCGACCCGGCAGCACCGCGGGGGAACCGCCTCGTCGTCAACGGAGTGCTGACCGGCTACGGCGTCTACACCTCCCGCTTCGGGTCGTTCGCGGGCGAGGGCGACGGGTGGAGCCTCAGGGCCGCGCTCCGCGAGGACCTCAGGAGACGACGACCCGACGCCACCGATCTCAACGGCGTGCTCGGCTTCAACTTCAACCTGCACCCCACGGTGACCGGCGCGGTGCTGGACTACCCGGGTGCCGTCTCCCTCGACCGGCGTGGCCCGGTGCTGCGTCCCGCCGACCTCGAGGTGACCATCGATCCGGAGCGGCGCGCCGTCCGCCTGTGGGACCCGCGGACAGCGGCCCTGGTCGACCTCGTCCCGCTCAACTTCCTCACGCCCGTCGGCGTCCCGCTGCTCTACCGGCTGCTCGAGGCCATGTCACCGTCCACCCGCTACCTCTGGCGGCCCGTCGACGACCTGGGCATGGTGCGGCTGGGCGCCGACGGGCTCCCGGCGTCGAGCCCTCGCCTGCGCGTCGGGGAGGTGGTCGCCGAACGGACCTCGTGGTCGTTCGCCGCGGAGGAGGTGCCCGGCCTGGCGACCCTGGGGCGCGGTGACCTGCGGTCGGTCCGCGAGTTCGACGAGTGGCGCCGTGCGCGGGGCCTCCCACGTCACGCGTTCGTCCTCTGCCAGACCCTCGGTGAACGGGACGTCATGGCCGGGCGGGGACGCACCGCGACGCGATCCGTCGCCGACTTCTCCCACCTCCGGCGCGCCAGCGTGCACAAGCCCATGTACGTCGACTTCCGCGACCCGTCCCTGCTGCAGAGCTTCTCGAAGTCGGCCGCGTCGCGGCCCGGCGTGGTCGTCGAGGTGCGGGAGTGCCTGCCCGCGCCCACCGACTACGACGAGGCGACGCCCGCCGCAGAAGAGTACTTCGTGCAGCTCTGGAGGGACGCGTGAACGCGTCGGGCAGGGCCGTCCGGCGGCAGTGGCGTGCCCTGCACGTCCACCTGCCGCACTCGGTGCACGACACCTTCCTCGTGGACGTGCTCGACCCGGTCCTCCGGGCAGAGGGCCTGCGCGACGACGCCTGGTACCTCCGCTACTGGCAGGGCGGTCCCCACGTCAGGGTGAGGCTGGGTGTCGCCGAAGGGGTCCTGGACGACGCTCGGTTCGAGCGCGTCCGGCAGCGCCTCGCCTCCGGTCTGCCTCGGCTCGACGACCAGCACGTGGGGGAGTACGACCTCGCGGCCGCCGGGCAGGCGGAGCTCGCCCGCCTGGAGGGCGAGGAGGCGACGGAGGTGCACCCGGTCGGCACGGTCGCCGAGCGGACCTACGTGCCGGAGAGGACGAAGTACGGGCAGGAGTCGGGCCTCGCGATCGCCGAGGACGTCTTCCGGGAGACCACGGTCGAGGTGCTCGACGGACTGGTCGCGCTGCGCGCGTCGGCAGCTGGGACGGCGGGGCGCCGGGCGCCGGTCGGCGAGGCCGTGCGCGTGCTCGTGGGCTTCCTGCGCGGCAGCGACGTGGCCCGAGGGCGCGCCCTCGACTTCGTCCGTGCTTACGAGCAGTGGTGGGAGCCCTACGCGCCGCCCGCGTTCCGGGCTGCGTGGACGACGCAGGCGGACCTGGTGCAGCCCGCGGTGGACGCGCTGTGCGACGCGACCTGGGGCGGGCAGCGGGACGACGACGCCTTCGTCCTCGTCGCCCGGCGGGCGACAGCACGAGCCCGGCTCGCCGCGGGCGCACCGGAGGGCGCCCCCCTCGACGATCTCGTCCTCGAGGGCACTCCCTTCGCCGGGTGCCTGGCGAACCACGTGCACACGACCAACAACCGCCTGGGCCTCGTGCCCGCTGCCGAGGGCTTCGTGGCCCACCTCGTCGCGAGGTCGCTGGCGGCGCACGCTCCACGGGCACGGGCACGGGCACGGGCACAGACGGCGTCCGATCGCCCAGGGGAGGGGCCCCGCCTCACCAGGTGACCCGGAGCTCGTGGAGCCCGAAGATGCCGCTGTCGTCCTTGACGTCGGCGGGCGCGAGGGGGCGATCGAGCGCGAGTCCCGGCAGACGACGGAAGATCGTCTCGAGCACCACCTCGAGCTCGAGCCGGGCGAGGTTCTGGCCGACGCACTGGTGCACGCCGCGCCCGAACGCCAGGTGGCGGCGCGACGAACGGCGCACGTCGATGCTCGCGGCCCCCGGGAACTCGTCCTCGTCGTGGTTCGCAGCGGCCGTGAGGCCGATGAGGCCCTCGCCCGCCCGCACGAGCGTGTCGCCGACGACCGTGTCCCGGACGGCGACCCGGGACGTCACGAGGTCGGCGATGCTGAAGAACCTCAGCAGTTCGTCGACGGCGGAGGGCCACAGCGCGGGGTCCTCCCGGACCACGGCCAGCTGGTCCGGGGCGTCGAGCAGGCCGACGACCCCGAGGGAGATCATGCTCGCCGTCGTCTCGTGGCCGCCGACGAGGAGGACCGTGGCCATGCCCACCAGCCCCTCGTGGTCGAGGACGGTGCCGTCCTCCTGCGCGTTCCGCTCGAGCAACCGGCTGAGCAGGTCGTCGCCGGGCTCGACGCGCTTGCCCTCGAGGAGTCCGGCCAGGTACTCGTGCAACTCGCCCTGGGCACGCCCGCGCTGCTCCGGTGCCACGTCCACCGCGACCAGGTCCCGGGTCCTCGCGAGGAAGTGCCCTCGATCGGCGGACGGGACCCCGAGGAGCTCGCAGATCACGAGCGAGGGCGCGGGGACCGAGACGAGTGCGACGAGGTCCGCGCCTCGCCCCGCGTCGAGGAGGGCGTCCACTCGGTCTTCGGCGATCTGACGGATCCGGGGGCGGAGGACCTCGACGTGACGCCTGGTGAACTCGTTCGTCACGAGCCGGCGCTGTCCCGTGTGCTCCGGTGGGTCGTACGAGAGCATGACGGGCCGGAGCTGCTCGAGGACCTCGACGGGTGCCTCGAAGTGCAGGGGGTACCCGGGCGCTGCCATGTCGGAGCTCACGGCCGGGTCGGCCAGCATCTGTCGGACGTCGGAATGGCGCGAGAAGAGCCAGGCCCGCCGGCCGCTCGCGAGTGCGACGCGCACCGGCTCGGCCTTGCGGAGGGCTGCGTACTCCGTGGGTGGCAGGTACGGGCAGCCGCGCCGCCACGGGAACGTGCGAGCGTCGTCGGGCATGGTCATGGTTCCCCCTCAGGACCGGCCGGCGGCTCCGCCGGCCCGTCCATGCTTGCACGGAGGAGGACGACGGACCAGTCTGGTCGGATGTACGCCTCCATCGTGCTCTGGGACCTGCGCGACTCGACGGCCACCGTCGACGGCCTCCGTCCGTACCTCCGTGACCGGGCGGTCGAGGCCTACTCGGGCCTCGAGGGGCTGCGGCTGAAGCTGTGGATCTCGGACACGGAGAAGCAGCTGTGGGGCGCCGTGTACCTCTGGGACCGTGCCGACCAGGTTCCCCAGATCTTCTCGGTGAGCGAGGCCATCGCCCTCATCGGCTACCCGCCGACGTCGGTCGGCGGGTTCGAGCTCGAGGCCGTGGCCGAGGGACGGAGCGTGCACGAGGCGCTCACGGGCCTCGGCCTGGCCTTCGCGTCCGCCACCTAGACTCGGGGCCCATGGAGTCCCCGAGCGTCCTCGCCGACCGCAGCGACCGCGCCGTGCAGCGCCTGGTCGACCTCGTGCGGCCGTCGCGGGGCACGCCCCGCACCGTGCTCCTGGAGGACGTGGAGCCGATCGTCCAGGCGTTGGCGTCGGGCGTGCGCGTCGTCGAGGCGTACGTGCTCGAGGGCCTCGCGGTGCCCGACGAGCTGGCCCGGGCCGTCGCCGACGTCGACGTGCCGCTGCGGGCCCTGTCGCGCGAGATGGCCGCCGTCGTCTTCACGCACGACAAGCAGCCGAAGGTGTTCGCGGTGGCCGAGGTGCCGCCGCCCGTGTCCCTCGACGCGCTCACGGGGCGTCCCGGCGACGTCGTGCTGCTCGACGGCGTGCGCATCGCGGGCAACGTCGGCGCGATCGTGCGCACCGCCTACGCGTTGGGCGCCTCGGGCGTGGTCCTCGTGGACAGCGAGCTCACGACGATCGCCGACCGGCGGCTGATCCGGGCCAGCAGGTCGTACGTCTTCGCGCTGCCCGTCGTGCTCGCGACGCGCGACGAGGCGGCGGAGTGGCTGCGCGGTGCCGGGCGCCGCGTGGCGTCGCTCGACCTGGACGGCACGCTCGGCCTCGACGACCTGCGTGCCGTCGACGAACCGATGGTGCTCGTCTTCGGGGCGGAACGGACCGGGGCGTCCGACGCCCTCTCAGAGCTCGCCGACGACACGGTGACGATCCCGATGGTGCCGGGGGCGGAGTCCCTCAACGTCTCGGTCTCGGTCGGCATCGCCCTCGGCGCGCGCGACGCGGTGCGCCGGACGCACCGCGGCTGACGGCGCGGCGCGGCGGGGCACGCGACGCATCGCGCGACGCGTCAGCGGGCCCTGAGGAGGCGGCGTCGCCGGCCGGCGACGTCCTTGAGCGCCTCGTCGAGGTACGGGTGCTCGAACTCGTACCCGGCGTCGAGCAGCTTCTCGGGCAGCACCCACCGGCTCTTGAGGACGAGCTCGGTCTCGGTGCGGAGCGCCCACGTGCCGAGCTCGAGCATCCAGCGGGTGGCGGGCAGCCCGACGGGGACGCCGAGCACGCGTCGCAGGGTGCGCATGAGGGTGCGGTCGTCGCTGGGGAACGGCGACACGACGTTGACGGGGCCGTCGACGTCTGGACGGTCCTCGAGGAACCGCACGATGCCCACGACGTCGTCGACGTGCACCCAGCTGAACCGCTGGCGACCGCCGCCGCGGCCGACGTGGTGGGCGGTGCCGGCCTCGCGACGGGCACGGCTGACGGGCCACCAGCCGTCGAGGTGCGCACCGCCGAGGCCGAGGCGGACGAGCCGCACGAGCGGGTCGAGCGCGCTGCCGTCGCCGAGCGCGATGGCGATCCGCAGGCTGGCGCGGCGGGTGCCGGGCAGCTCGCCGGCGAAGAACTCGGACTCCCAGGCGCGGGCGACCTCGACCGAGAAGCCCTCGCCGAGGTCGCCGTCGGCCTCGGTCTGCGGCCGGTCGTCGGCGTGCCGGTAGATGGTCGCGGTGGAGGCGTTGACCCACAGCGGCGGGGGAGAGGCGCACGCGGCGACCGCCTCCCGCAGCTCGGCGGTGGTGTCGACCCGGGACCGCAGGATCTCGCGGCGGTTCTCGGGCGTGTACCGGCAGTCGACGCTGCGCCCGGCGAGGTTGACGAGCAGGTCGGCGCCGTCGAGCAGGGCGACGAGCGCGTCGCGGTCGCCCCAGCGGGCGTCGGGTCCGTGCCGGCCGACGAGGCGCACGTCGGCGCCCTCGGCCCGGTAGGCGTCCGCGAGGGCGGTGCCGAGGAACCCGCTGGCGCCGGCGAGGACGACCCGTCGTCCGCGGCGGTCGCCGCCCTCGGCGGGGGCGGGGCCGGAGGCGCGGGTCGCCCCGTCGACGTCGGTCACGTCAGTCGCGCAGCAGGACGGCGAGGGCGGCCTTGAGGGTGTCGCGGTCCTTGCGGACGGACTCGAGCTCGGCCTCGAGCTGGGCGACGCGGTCGCCGGAGGAGCCGGAGCCGGCCGGGCGGCCGCGGCGGGCGGGCGCGGGGGCGGCGTCGGCGACGGCCTCGGCGATCGCCTCGTCGGCGGGGGTCTCGGGCTCGACGACGGCGGGGGCGGCGGCCTTCTCGTGGGCGCGGATCCAGCCGCGCAGCGACTGCTCGCCGACCTCGAACTCCTCGGCGGTCTCACGGATGATGGAGCGGTTGCCCGGCTCCTGTTCGCGTCGTTCGAGGACGCGGGCGAGGCTCTTCTCGCGGGTCTCGTCGCTGTACTTCTGTTCGAAGGGCATGGGGGCTCCTGGGGGTGTGGGAGGGGGTGCGTGCTGCGGTCGCGGTCCGTCAACACGGTGCGCCGTGCCTGCACGTTAGCGTGTCACGTAGCACGACGTCGCACTGACACGTCACACGATGACGGCGCACGCGTTCTCCGTACAGTGCGTCGCGCGCGCGACGACCGGTCGGTCGTGCGCCGCAGCACGACCGACGCTGCGGTGGGCGAGGGCGCGGCGTCGGTGCCGTCGCGCGACACGCGTCGCATGATGCGCCACGTGTCGCGGCGGACGACGTGCGTCGTCCTCGAGGGTCGCACGCGCCTCCGGTGCCCGCCCGTCCTCCCGCTGTTCCGAGGCGCGACGCCGTAGGCTGACGGGGTGTGGCGCGCCGACAGACACGATGACCATGACGACGAGGCCGAGGGCCCCCTCGCGTCCTCGGGCGCGCCCGCGGGCCCTGCGGCGCCCCACGCGTCACCGCACGGACTGAGCACCGGCCACCCGCACGTCGCGGTGGGCAACGCCGCCGAGCCCACCTGGCAGATCTGGCGCCGCACCCTGTCCGGCGTCGGCGGAGAGTCCACGCTGCTGCACTTCGGCGACTCCCCGCGCTCCCGCATCGAGCTCAGCACGACGCACCCCGGCGGCCTCGCGCAGTTCATCACCGGCAAGACCACCCTGCTGTCGAGCCTCATCCGCGACGACCTCGCCCTGCGCACCGCGCGCGTCGCCGCCGGCGAGATCGCCGCGAAGGGCCTCGAACTGTCGACGGTCCGCGGCATCGACGCCGTGCACCTCGCCATCGGCGTCGCGAGCTGGTCGTTCGCGGGCGAGCAGTTCAAGGGACCGGTGCTGCTGCGACCGCTCGCGATCCGCCGCCACGGCCGCGACTTCGAGGTGAAGCTGCGCGGCGGGCCGTTCCTCAACCCGGCGCTCGCCGACGCGCTGCACGACCAGTTCGACATCTCGCTCGACGCCGACTCGTTCGTCGCGCTCACCACGCGCGAGGGCACCTTCTCGCCCAACCCCGTCATCGACCGCCTGCGCGGGCTCACCGCGCACCTCGAGTGGTTCACGGTGCAGCCCCGCCTGGTCGTGTCGACCTTCGCCGAGGTCTCGAGCGACATGGAGCTCGACGCCCGCGAGCTCGGGCACCCCGTGCTCGACGCCCTCGCCGGCAACGAGATGTCGCTGCGGCAGGTGCGCGAGGGGCAGCGCACCGCGGCGCCCACCCCGCAGGACGAGCGCAGCCCCGAGACCGACACGCTGCTCCTCGACGCCGACCCCGAGCAAGAGGCCGTCGTCGAGCAGATCGCTGCCGGCAACAGCGTCGTCGTCAAGACGCTGCCCGGCACCGGCGGCACCCAGACCATCGTCAACGCGCTCGGCCGACTGGTGTCGCAGAACAAGCGCGTGCTCGTCGTCGGAGCCCGCCGCGCGTCGCTGCAGGGCATCGCGGAACGCCTGGCCGAGGTGAAGCTGCCCGGCGTCGCCGTCTCGCCCTCGACCCTGCGCCGCGACGTCGTCCGGGCCATCAGCCGCAACGAGAAGGCCACGCACCCGCAGACGGGCGAGGTCGACGACGCCCTCGTGCGCCTGCGCAAGGTGCTCGTCGACTACCGCACGGCGCTCAGCCGGGAGGACCCCGCCCTCGGGGTGTCGGTGCTGGACTGCCTCACCGAGCTGTCCCGCCTCGCCCTGCTGCCCGCGGCCCCCTCGACGACCGCACGGCTCAGCCGGCGCAGCGTCGAGGCCATGGTCGAGGGCCGCGGCCGCGTCGCCGAGACGATGGTCGTCGCCGCCGACCTCGGGGAGTTCCGCTACGGCCCCGGCGACTCGCCCTGGTACGGCGCGCGCTTCGACGACGACCTCACGGCGGCGGGCGCCCACCAGCTCGCGAAGTCCCTGCACCACCGCGACCTGCCCCGCCTGCTCGAGCGCGCCGACGAGGTCGTCGGCAGCACCCGAATGCGGCCCTACGAGAGCGTCGCCGAGCTGGGCACGTACCTGCGCCTCCTGCTCGACGTGCGCGACACGCTCGACAGGTTCCTGCCCGTCGTCTTCGACCGCAGCCTCAGCGAGCTCATCACCGCCACCTCGCCGCGTCGCGACCACCCCGAGATGTCGAGCGGCGACCGTCGCCGGCTCCGCAAGCTCGCCAAGGAGTACGTGCGCCCCGGCGTCCACGTCGCCGACCTGCACGAGGCGCTGCAGCGCATCAACCAGCAGCGGATCCTCTGGCAGCGCTACGTCTCGGCGGGCACGCCCCCCGAGGTGCCCACGGGCATCGCCGACGCCCAGGTGCTGCACCAACAGGTGGAGCAGGACCTCCGGCGCCTCGACGGTCCGCTCGGCCTGCGTGCCGACGAGGGGCTCGCCGACGTCGGCGTCGTCGAGCTGCGCCAGCGCCTCGAGGCGCTCGCCGCCGAGAGCGACGTGTTGCAGAACCTGCAGGAGCGCACCGAGCTCATGACGACGCTCCGCGACCTCGAGCTCGAGCCGCTGCTCGTGGACCTCGCCGAGCGCCACGTGCCGCAGGAGCAGGTCGCCGCCGAGCTCGAGCTCGCCTGGTGGCGCTCGTCGCTGGAGTCCCTGCTCGAGGCCGACCGCGCGCTGCTCGGCGCGAACACGGCGATGCTCGACCGGCTCGAGGCCGACTTCAAGCTCGTCGACGAGGCGCACGCCGCCGGCAGCGCGCAGCTGCTGGCCTGGACGCTCGCGCAGAACTGGACCATCGGGCTCGTCGACTGGCCCGACGAGGCGTCGGCGCTCAAGGCGCTGCTGCGCCAGGAGCACGTCACGGCTCGGCTGCTGCACGACGCCGCACCGCACCTGTCGCGGTCGGTGGCGCCGGTGTGGCTCGCGTCGCCGTACGAGGTGCACCGCATCGCCGACACGGTCCCCTTCGACACGGTGATCCTCGTCGACGCGGGGGCGACGACGATCGCCGAGAACGTGGGGGCGATCCGCCGCGGTCGCCAGACGGTCGCGTTCGGCGACCCGGTGACGCAGACGCCGTCCGCGTTCGACGTGGCCGTGACGCCCGGCAAGCAGCCGGACCGTTCCGACGACGCGCAGCTCGAGGCCGTGCACGCCGAGTCGGCGCTGGCGACCCTGTCGACGCTGCTGCCGACGCTGTCCCTGACCCGCAGCTACCGGGCCGGCGGAGAGGACCTCGCCGAGCTCGTCAACCGTCGCTTCTACGGCGGGCGCATCGAGTCGCTGCCGTGGGCCGGCAGCTTCCTCGGGCACGGCAGCCTCGCCCTCGATTACGTGTCCGACGGCACCGCCGTGCCCGACCCCGAGTCCGGGGCCGTAGAGAGCGTGGACGCCGAGGTGGACCGGGTGGTCGGCCTCGTGCTCGAGCACGCCCGGCTCCGGCCGACGGAGTCCCTCATGGTCATCACCGCCAGCGCGAAGCACGCCGTGCGCGTGCAGCAGGCGGTGCTCACCGCGGTCGCGGGCCACAAGGACCTCACCGAGTTCGTCGTCGCCGACCGGCCGGAGCCGTTCATGGTGGCGACGCTCGAGCAGTCGGTGGCGCAGAGCCGCGACCACGTCGTCTTCTCGATCGGCTACGGGCGCACGCCGCACGGTCGGGTGCTGCGCGACTTCGGTCCGCTCGGCCAGCCCGGCGGGGAGCGCCTGCTCGCGGTCGCGATGACCCGGGCCCGTCGGTCGATGGTCATCGTCACCTGCTTCCAGCCCGCCGACATCGACGGCACGCGCATGGGGCACGGGACGGTCGCGCTGAGCGAGATCCTCGCCGAGGTGCAGGCGCGCACGACCGCCGAGCACGTGCCCGACGACTCCGACCCGATGCTCGTCGACCTGGCGCGGCGCCTCGAGGCCCGCGGGATCCCGGTGGCCCTCGGGCACCGCGGCAAGCTCGGCCTCGTGGCGGCGCACGACGGCGTCTGCGTCACCATCGAGACCGACACGACGCTGTCGCGCACCAGCCTCCGCGAGTCGCTGCGGGCGCGTCCCGAGATCCTGCGCCGCCTCGGGTGGCACTACGTCCGCGTGCACGCCTTCCAGCTCTTCACCGACCCCGACGCCGTCGCGGCGCGCGTCGCCGACGTGCTGGGCCTCGACCGGAGCCCGGCCAGCAGGAGCGCCCGCGACCACGTCAACCGGTGGTGACCGTGCCCTCCGGCGAGGCGGCGGCCGACCCCGCGGCGGCCGGAGGCGCGGCGGCCGACCGCCCCGCGCCTCCGGTCGTCGGGGCGGTCAGCGCGCCCCTCGTGGTGCGCCGCCGGGCCGGCCGGCGGGTCGCCACGGACCCCGTGCCCGGCACCGACCCGGCGCCGGCCCCCGAGCCCGAGCGGCACTCCTCCGGCGAGAACGACGCCCGCCTGCGCGAGGACGTCCCGCCCCACTGGGGCTGACCCCTCCCTGCTCCTGCGCGCCCTGCCCGCCCGCTCCGCCCCTCCGGCTCCCTCGCGCTGCCCCGACGGAGAAGGCGACAGGTCAGGCGAGACGCGCCGCCGTCGGCGGTCCGGAGTCGGCGTGTCGCGACCGTCCTGTCGCGTCCGGCCCGCGGCAGGCACCGGTCCGGCGTCCGGCGTCCGGTGCCCGGTGCCCGGTGCCCGGACGGGTGTCGACCTTCCCGGCGGAAAAGGCGACAGGTCGGCTGCGACGCGCCGCCGGTGGCGGATCGGAGCCGGCGTGTCGCGAGCGTCCTGTCGCGTTCGGCGGGGCTGTCCCCGGCTCCTGGCTCCCGTCTCCCCGTGGCCCGAGCCCCCGCTGCCGTCGCCCCGAGCCCCGAGCCCCGAGCCCCGAGCCCCGAGCCCCGAGCGACGGCCGGTCCGGAGGCGCGGCCTACGCTGGCGGGATGAGCATCGCGAGCGCGTCCCCGGCCCGTCCCCGACGTCGGGCGCTCCGTCGTCTGGTGCAGGTCCTCGCGGCCCTCCTGGTGGTGCTCGTGCTCGCGGTCGTGGCGTTCCTCGTGTACGCGCACGACGTCATGCCCGGCGACCGTGAGGACTCGCTGTCGGCCTGGCGGGACCCGGCCGTCACGATCCGTGACGAGGGCGACGCGCTCGTGATGACGCCGGTCGACGACGCCACGGGCGTGGGCCTGGTCTTCGTGCCCGGGGCAAAGGTCGACCCCGGCGCCTACCTCGCCACCTTCGACGACATCGTCGCCGCGGGCACGACGGTGGTCGTGACGAAGCCGACGCTGAACCTGGCGATCCTCGACGGACGGCCCCTCGCGACGTTCACGGCCCTGGCGCCCGAGGTGGACACCTGGACGGTGGGCGGGCACAGCCTCGGCGGGGTCCGCGCCTGCCAGATCGCGTCCGACGCCGAGCAGGGTACGGAGCCGGTCGTCTCGGGCCTGCTGCTGTTCGGCTCGTACTGCCTCGCCGACCTGTCGGAGGCCGACCTCGACGTGCTGAGCCTGGCCGGCGGCGAGGACGGACTGTCCACGCCCGCCGACGTCGAGGACCGACGCGGGAACCTGCCCGACGCCGCCGACCTCGTCGTCCTGCCGGGCGTCTCGCACGCGCAGTTCGGCTCGTACGGGCGGCAGCCGGGCGACAGGACGCCGACCGTGAGCCGCTACGAGGCGCGCGACCTGATCGCGTCGGAGGTCGAGCGCTGGGCCGGGGGGATCGCACCGGGCCGGTGATGCCCGCCGGCGTCCGTGGGGGCGTCCTCCGGGACCGGAGGAGCGTGGGACCCGACCGGAGGAGCGCCGGAGCGGACCGGAGGAGCAGCAGCGCCGGAGCTGGCCGGAGGGGCACCTGCAGCAGCACCGAACGCGACACCTCGGGCGCGACACGCGGCGGGGGAGCGGCCTGCGACCCCGCCGCGGGGGCGACCTGTCGCCTTTTCGACAGGAAGTGCGCCGGGGGGTGCGCCGGGGGAGCGCCGGAGTCCCGTCAGGGCGGGGCGCGGCGGGTGCGGCCCGCGGCTAGCGGCTGCCGAGGGGGCCGTTGCCGTCGCCGACGCCCGGCTGCTGTTCCACGGGGGCCGCGTGCGCACCGCCCATCGACGCGGGCGCGGCCTGGGCGCGCAGCAGGTCGCGGATCTCGCTGAGCAGCTCGACGTCGGTCGGGGGAGCGTCCTCGGCGACGGCCTCGCCCTCCTGCTGCTTCGCGAAGGCCCGCTTGATCATCGAGTTGACGGGCAGGACGAAGCAGAAGTAGACGACGGCCGCGACGATGACGAAGTTGATAGCGGCGCCGATCACCGCACCGAAGCGCAGCTCGGCGGTCTCGCCGCCCACCGTGGGGATCCCGACGACGAGGGCGTCGTCGAGGCTCGAGGCGTTGAAGACGGCGCCGATGAGCGGGTTGAAGACGTTCGACACGAGGGCCGTGACGATGGCGGTGAACGCGGCGCCGATGACCACGGCGACGGCCAGGTCGATGACGTTGCCGCGGAGGATGAACTCCTTGAAGCCCTTCACGGGACGCTCCTCGGGGTCGGGGGTCGTGGACCTGCCCACCCTGCCACGGAGCACGGGTGCTCGGGCCGCCCCGGCGTGCCGAGGCGTCCCCGGGTGCCGGAGGCGCCTCCCGTGCCGCCCGGGACCGGTGCGTCCTACGAGGAGGACCCGGACGACGACCCGCCGGACGACGACCCGCCCGAGGACGACCCGCCCGAGGACGATCCGCCCGACGACGACGAGCTGCCCGACGACGAGCTGCCCGACGACGAGCTGCCCGACGAGGACGACGAGCCGCCGGACGACGACCCGCCCGACGACGACCCGCCCGAGGAGGACGAGGACGACGTCCCGGACCCGCCGGAGCCGCCCGCGCCTCCGGACCCGCCCTTCCGCGAGTCGGTCCGGTAGAAGCCGGACCCGTTGAAGGTCACGCCGACCGGGCTGAACACCTTGCGCAGGGGGCCGCCGCAGACGTCGCAGACGGTGAGGCTGTCGTCGCTGAACGACTGGACGACGTCGAAGGCGTTCTCGCACTGGGTGCAGCGGTAGGAGTACGTGGGCACGGTGTTCCTCGGCAGGCAGGGTCGGGGCGCGTCAGAACTCGACGACGCCGGAGGGGGTGACGACCCCGTCGACCGGTTCGTCGTGCCGCTCGGTGGGCACGGTCTCCAGGTACTCGGAGTCGAAGACCACAGCATAGACCGGCGGCCGCACCTGCATGGAGCCGAGGGTCTTGTCGAAGTAGCCGCGACCCCAGCCCATGCGGTGGCCGGCGCGGTCCACGCAGGCCGCGGGGACGACGATGAGGTCCACCCCGTCGAGCGCCATGGGGCTGAGCGGCTCTCCGACGGGCTCGGGCAGGCCGAAGAGGCCCTCGCGCTCGCTGGTGCCGTCGCTCACCGTCCAGTCGAGCAGGCCGTCCTCGCGCGAGATCGGGTAGAGCACCCGGACGCCCTGCTCGTGCGCCCAGCGCAGCCACGGGCGCGTGTCGGGCTCGTCGGGGGTCGACAGGTAGGCGGAGACGCTGCGCGCCCCGAGCGCGGTGGTGAGGTCGACGAGGTGGCGCGTGACCGCCTGCGAGGCGTGCTCGCGCTCGAGGCCGCCCATCGTGCGGCGGCGCTGGCGGAGCTCGGCGCGCAGGGCGCGCTTCTCGTGGGCGACCTCGTCCGTCATGTCCCCCATCGTACGGCGCTGGACGCGCGCCCCCCGGGAACGGCCCCCGCCTGGATACAGTGACCGGCATGGGCTTCCAGATCAGCAAAGCAGTCATCCCCGCCGCGGGCCTCGGCACGCGGTTCCTCCCCGCGACCAAGGCGATGCCGAAGGAGATGCTCCCCGTCGTCGACAAGCCGGCCATCCAGTACGTCGTCGAGGAGGCCGTGAACGCGGGCCTCACCGACGTGCTCATGGTGACGGGTCGCAACAAGAACGCGCTCGAGAACCACTTCGACCACGTGTCCGAGCTGGAGGAGACGCTCAAGAAGAAGGGCGACACCGACAAGCTCGAGAAGGTCAACCAGTCGACCGACCTGGCCGACATGCACTACGTGCGCCAGGGCGACCCGCTCGGCCTCGGCCACGCGGTGCTGCGGGCGAAGATGCACGTCGGCCGCGAGCCGTTCGCGGTGCTGCTCGGTGACGACATCATCGACGCGCGCGACCCGCTGCTCGATCGCATGATCGAGGTGCAGGCCACCCGCAACGCGACGGTCGTCGCCCTGCTCGAGGTCGAGCCGTCGCAGACGCACCTCTACGGCATCGCCACGGTCGAAGAGACGGACGAGAGCGACGTGGTCAAGATCACGGGCCTCGTCGAGAAGCCCCCGCAGGGCGAGGCGCCCTCGAACCTGGCCATCATCGGCCGCTACGTCATCCGCCCCGAGGTCTTCGACGTCCTCGAGAAGCAGGAGCCGGGCAAGGGCGGCGAGATCCAGCTCACCGACGCGCTCATGAAGATGGCCGGCGCCGAGGAGTGGACCGGCGGCGTGTACGGCGTCGTGTTCCGCGGGCGCCGCTACGACACCGGTGACAAGCTCGACTACATCAAGGCGATCGTGCAGCTCGCATCGGATCGCGACGACCTGGGCGCCGAGCTGCGTCCGTGGCTCCAGGAGTTCACGGCCGGTCTCGGGGAGTCGCCCACCAAGTGAGAGCAGGCGCCCGGTGACGACCATCCCGACGTTGACGGAGGGGCGGGTGACCGCCCGTCCCCTCCGGCTCCGGGACGCTCGTGACCTCGACGTGGCGCTCGCCGAGAACCGCTCGTGGCTGCGGCAGTGGGAGGCCACGAACCCGTCCGGGCACGGGGGCACCGACGTCCGGGCGAGCATCCGGTCGCTGCTGGCGAACGGGCGGGCGGGCCACGGCCTGCCGTTCGCGCTCGAGCTGGACCGCCGGTTCGTCGGTCAGCTGAACGTCTCGGGCGTCACGTACGGCTCGCTGGGCTCGGCGACGCTCGGCTACTGGGTGACGAGGTCCGCCGCGGGGCACGGCGTCACCCCCACCGCGGTGGCGCTGGCCACGGACCACTGCTTCCGGCAGCTGGGCCTGCACCGCATGGAGATCTGCATCCGCCCCGAGAACGCGCCGAGCCTGCGCGTCGTCGAGAAGCTCGGCTTCCGGTTCGAGGGGCTGCGCCGGCGGTACATCCACATCGACGGCGACTGGCGGGACCACTTCTGCTTCGCACTCGTCGCCGAAGAGGTCCCCGAGGGCGTCCTCCACCGCTGGCGCCACGGGCTGGTGCCCGCGGGCCAGGGCAGCGTGCCGCCGGAGGCGCGGCTCGCGGCCGGCACGGCGCTCCCGTCCTGAGGCGGCCCGCCCCGACGCGGCCCGCCGTACGACTCTGTCCGCGGCCGAGCGGGCACGGCGGTGCCTTTCTCGCGCGGCGGTGCGAAGAAGTGCACCGCCGTGAGAGGAAGGCACCGCCGGAGTCCTCCCGGTCGGGCGCGACATCCGTCGCCCGGTGCCGGACACGCCCGCGCGGCGTCCGGGACCGCGACCCCGGCCTCTCCTACCGTGGACCCATGAACGTGGAGTCGTGGGGCGGTGGCCTCGTCCTGCTGCTGGTCGCCGCCCTGTGGCTCGTCTACCTGGTGCCGACGTGGCACCGCCGCCGGCAGTACCTCGCCACGGAGCGCAACGCGGTGCGGCTGCAGCAGACGCTGCGCATCCTCGCCGAGACGTCCGAGGTGCCCGAGGAGGTCCACGTCGAGGCGAACGCCCGCGCGGTCGCCGAGGCCCAGCGCGTCGTCGCCGCGGAGGAGCGCAAGCGCGACGCCCTCCGACGCGCCCGTGAGGCGGCGCGGCAGCGCGAGGTGACCCGCCAGCTCGCGGCGGCGGAACCGGTGCTGCGCGCGGCCGACCACGATCCCGCCCTCGCCGCCCGACGCCTCCGGCGTTCCCGTCTCGTGTCGACGCTCGTGCTCGTCGCGAGCGTCGTGCTCGTCGTCGTGGGACTCGTCGACCTGGCGGCGTCGTGGCTGGCGCTCGTCGCCGGCCTCGTCTTCGGGGCCATGTCCGTCGCGGTGCTCGCGCAGCTCGCCGCCGTGTCGGCCGCGCGGGCACGACGCCAGGTCGAGCGGCGCACGGTGCCCGAGGGGCAGCCCCTGCGCGACTTCGCCGACTCCTTCGACGCGGGCGACGAGCAGCAGGGCGACGCCCCCCGGACCGCCACGCGCACGTGGACGCCGGTGCCGCTGCCGAAGCCGCTCTACCTCCGCCGCGGGCGTCTCGCCACGGGCGTCGACGCCGACGTCGCCGCTCACGACGCGGGTGCCGGTGCCGGCACGGCAGGGGCCGCGGAGCACGCCGGCGGTGCGGGCGCCGCCGCCGCCGCAGCCCGGGCCCGCCGCGGTGCCGCGGAGCACGACGTGCGGGACGCACCCGTCGAGCGGGTGACCGGCGGACGCGGGTCGCGCCTCCGGGCCGTTCCCGCCGCACCCGTCGACCCGGCGGCGGAACTGCGCGCGGTGGCCGCGCGTGACGCCGCAGCCCTGCGCGAGGCGCAGCACGCGGCGCTCCGCGAGGCGGCGCTCGCCGAGTCCGCGCTCGAGGCGACCCGCCGGGCCGCGGCGACGCCGGTCACGGCAGCGGCACCCGCCTCACGCGAGGCGACGCCGCAGCAGGTGCCGGAGGCGCCGGTCGCCCCCGCCCCGCCCAGCCCGTTCGCGCGCATGGGCATCGTCGACGACGAGGCCCTCGGCGAGGCCGGCGGCTTCAGCGTGGACGAGGCGCTGCGGCGGCGTCGCGCGGTCTGAGCCGGTCGCGGGTGCGCCCGCGCCGTGGACACGGCCGTCCGGACGGGTGGCGCGATGAGCGGCCGCCGGTGGTCGTGGGGCGCCTCGTGATGGTGTTAAGCTCGACGGGTACTCGGGGCTATGGCGCAGTTGGTAGCGCGTCTCGTTCGCAATGAGAAGGTCAGGGGTTCGAATCCCCTTAGCTCCACCACCCGAAGGGCCCGGTCGTCAGACCGGGCCCTTCGTCGTGGGCGCCCGACGACGCGCACATGTGGTCACGCCGACCGCCGACCGCCGGTCCGGGACGGCCGCCACCCCCGACCGGGGGCGTCACAGTGTGCACGTTCACGGCATACTCGGAGCATGAGTGATCCGCAGCAGCCGGGGGAGGGCGCGCAGTCGCCACAGGATCCCACCGCGAACCCATCGACCACGCCGGGCCAGGACGCGTCGTCCGACGGCCAGCAGGGCGGCTACGCGCCGCCGCCGCCCGCCTCGTACGGCGGCCAGGGCGACTACACCCCGCCGAGCTACACGCCCGGCCAGCCCGCCGGGTCGGCCCCCGCCCCGTCGAGCGCCCCGCAGCCCCCCGTCGGCAGTGCCCCGGAGGCGCCCCCCGCGCCCGGCTACGCGGCCTACCCCGGCCAGGCGCCCACCTCCGGCGCCTACGCCGCCTACCCGGGCGCCGCCCAGGCCGGCGGCCCCGGCCAGCCCGGGTCGCCCTACGGCGGCCAGGCCGGCTCGCCCTACGGCGGGTCCGGGCAGCCTCCGAAGTCCGGCAAGGGCCTGGCCATCGCGGCGGTCGCCGTCGGCGGCGCGGCGCTGCTGTTCTCGTGGGTCCCCTTCTTCGGCCTCGTCCTGGCGCTCGTGGGCCTCGCGCTCGGCATCGTCACCCTCGTCCGCAAGGGCGGCTCGAAGCTGCTCGGCTGGATCGGCACGGGGCTCTCGGCCCTGGCCGCGCTGATCTCGGTCGTCGTGCTGATCTTCACCTTCGCCTTCGCGAACGAGGTCAACCGGCAGATCGAGGAGGGCTCGCCCTCGTTCACCTCGCCCGCCGAGCCGTCCTCGCCCTCCGACGAGGCCACGGACGACGAGAGCGACTCGGCGAGCGGCGACGAGTCCGCGGACTCGTCGAACGCCTCGTTCGGTGAGACGGTCACCTACGACGACGGCCTCGCCGTCACCGTGTCGGCCCCCGAGGCCTTCACGCCCGGCGAGTACGCCGTCGGCGCCGACCAGGCCGCCAACGTGGTCTTCACGATCACCATCGCCAACGGCACCTCCGAGAACTACGACCCCAGCTTCGCGTACCCGTCGGTCTCGTCCGGCGGCGTCGAGGCCACGGACATCTACGACTCGGACAGCGCCCTCGACCAGCCCCGCACGGCGGTCCCCGCCGGGCAGAGCGTCTCCTGGAAGGCCGCGTTCAGCGTCGCCGACCCGGGCGCGGTCGTGCTGCAGATCTCGCCCGACTCGTTCGACTACGACGACGTCGTGTACCAGAACTGACCCTCATCGCACCCCGACGACGCCCCCTCCTGCACAGCGCGGGAGGGGGCGTCGTCGTCCCCGCACGGGGCCGCGCCGGACCCGCCGTCCCGGCACCGTGCGGCAGGATGGACCGGTGCCCTTCCCGCTCGACGACGCCCTCCTCTCGCGCCTCCGCGCCGACCTCGCCGCCTCCGACTTCACCGTCGAGGGGCTGAGCGCCGCCGACGGGTGGGGACCGAGCTCCGGGTCGTCGCTGTTCCGCGGCGAGCGGGTCGCCGCCCGCCGTGCGCTCGACCGACGCGCGGCCGCCCACCCGGCCTCACGCGCCTCCGGCACCCTCGCGGCGCTGTTCGTGCTCGGGCTGCCCCGCCCGGCGGCGGACGTCGCCGCGGCGCTGCCCACCCTCGGGGTGGAGGGCGCGGTCCGGCTCGGGCTCGTCGAGGTCGACGGGGGCGACCGGGCCGACGGGGCCGTCGAGGGTGACGGGCCCGCCGTCCGCCCGCTCGTCGACCTGCGGCCGTACTCGTTCGTCGACGCCGGGGGTGAGGCGTCGTGGTGGATCCTGTCCGACCTCGGCGAGATGGCCGTCGGCGGCGCCCTGCGCGAGGACCACGTGCTCGGCATCGGCGGTGCCAGCACCACCCTCGCCGGCCTCGTCGTCCCACGGCGCGGGGAGCGGGCGCTCGACCTCGGCACCGGCTGCGGGATCCAGGCGCTCCACGTCGCCCGGCACGCCCGGCACGTCGTCGCGACCGACATCTCGCAGCGCGCCCTCGACGTCGCCGCGTTCAACGCGGCGCTCAACCTCGTCGACGGGATCGAGTTCCGGCTCGGCAGCCTCTTCGAGCCCGTCGCGGGCGAGACCTTCGACCTCGTCGTGTCGAACCCGCCGTTCGTCATCACGCCCCGTGCCGAGGGCGTCCCCGAGTACGAGTACCGCGACGGCGGCATGGTCGGCGACGAGCTCGTCGCCTCGGTCGTCGCCGACGTCGGCGCGCACCTCACGCCGGGCGGCGTCGCCCAGCTGCTCGGCAACTGGGAGACCGGAGGAGTCGCGACGGAGCCCGGCGCGCCGGTCGCGCCCGGTGCGCCGGTCGCCTCCGGTGGGCCCGGGGCCACCCGCAAGGGCGCCGCGAGCGTGCCCGAGTGGGCGGCGCGCGGCGGCGTGCCCGTCGACGTGTGGGTCGTCGAGCGCGAGGTGCAGGACCCTGCCACCTACGCCGAGACGTGGATCCGCGACGGCGGCACCCGCACGGGGACCCCGGACTTCGAGCGGCTCACGGAGGCCTGGCTCGACGACTTCGAGGCGCGGGGCGTGCACGAGGTCGGCTTCGGGTACGTCACGCTCCGCCGTCCGGTCGACCCGGGGGCGACGCCCGTCGTGCGGGTGGAGCGCCTGCGCGAGGGGATCGGGCAGAACGAGGTCGGCCTCGGCGCCCACGTGCTGCAGACCCTCGACGCGGTCGACGCGCTGCGCGACGCGTCCGACGACGACCTCATGGCGGTCGCCTGGCGCACCGCGGGCGACGTCACCGAGGAGCGCCACCACTGGCCCGGCGCCGACGACCCGACCGTGCTGCGCCTGCGGCAGGGTGGTGGCTTCGGCCGCGTCGTCGAGTCGGGCACGGCGCTGTCGGCGCTCGTCGGGGCGAGCGACGGCGAGCTCACGGCGGGGGCGATCTGCGCGGCCCTCGCCCAACTGCTGGGCGCGCCCGAGGCGGACCTGCGCGCCGAGCTGGCCCCGCACCTCCGGGAGCTCGTGACGGTGGGCGTGCTGCGCCGCTGAGCCGTCGGGCCGTGCCCCGACGGGTGTTGCCGATCCGTGACGCGACGTCATCCTCCGGGAGGACCGCGCGGCGCACCGGGCCTCGTACGCTCGGGGCATGGGGACCGCACGGGGCCGACGAGCCCTCGCCACCGCACTGTTGATCACGCTCACGACCGCGGGGTGCGCGACGTCGACGCCCGGCGCGGCGCCGACGACGTCGGCCACGCCGCCGACGCCGGGCCCGACCGCGACGTCGACGCCCGAGCCCACGCCGGCCGACCCGCTCGCCAGCGTGGATAGCGTCGTCGTCTCGGGCACCGGACTGGCGCTCGTCCGCGGTGACGACGTCCTCGAGACGCTGCCCTTCGTGGGCGGCGACCTCGACGAGGTGCGGGCACTGCTCGACCGCGTCTTCGCGGACGACGCCGTCGCCGCCGGCTCCGTGTCTGAGCACCCCTGCGTGGCCGACCAGACCCGGTGGTCCTGGGGCGACGCCCTCTACCTCGCGTCGCCGTCCCTGACCACCGACGACGGCTCGCTGCACCTCGTCCTGCGCGGGTCGACCCTCCCCGGTGGGCAGGGCGACGTCGCGCTCGAGACGTCGGAGGGAGTCGCCGTCGGTGACGAGGTCGCGCCCCTCGTCGACCTCGTGTCGGGGCTCGACCCGTCCCGCGTGGAGCAGGACGATCCGTCGGTCGGCGGCCGGACGAGGGTGCTCTACGACCTGGTGCGCGACGACTCGGACGAGCTCGGTCCGTACCACTACGGCGCCCTCGCCGAGGCCGAGGGAGGCGCCGTCACCGTCGTCGACACGCCCCGCTACCTGCAGGACCGCTGCTGAGGCGTCGTCAGGCGGTGCCGGAGGCGCCGGTCGCGCCCGCCCCGCTGCCCACGGCCGCGAGGGCGAGCCGCCAGACCAGCTCGATCGAGGCGGCCATGTCCACCTCGGGGTCGAGCATCCACTGCACCTGCATGCCGTCGCTCACGGCTACGAGGACGCGGGCGAGCCGGTCCGCGTCGACGGCGGGGTCGATCTCGCCAGCGTCCTGGCGGGCGCGCACGGCGCCCGCCAGGTGCGCGAGCACGTTCGCGTAGCGGTCGACGAACCAGTCGTGCGCGGGGTGGCCGACGTCGCTCGTCGCGGCGACGGACGTGCTCGCGAAGAGCTGGACGAGGCCGGGGGTCTCGGCGTTGTGCCGGACGACGTCGAGGAGCGTCTCGACCATGTCGGCGCCGGGGTCGGTGCGCGACGTGTCGACCTCGTCGCGCTTGCGGAGGATCGCGGTGAAGAGCTCCTCCTTGCTGTCGAAGTAGTGCAACAGCCCCGCCTGGCTGAGGCCCACGGCGTCGGCGAGCTCGCGGACGCTGGCGCCGCGGAAGCCCGCGCGGTCGACGACCTCGAGCGCCGTCGCGAGGATCTCTTCGCGCTTGGCGATGCCCTTGGCGTACGAACCCCGTCGTGTCATGCCGTCAGGCTACCGGCGGCACGCCCCGCCAAAACCGACCGTCGTTCGGGATGTACTGCTAGCCTGACGCCAGACGTCGCCGTCGAGCGTGACGTCACGACCCCGACGGAGCGGCCCGCCCTCCGCGGAGAGGACGACGCCGTGACCGACGCCCCGCACCCGACCGACGCCACCCCGACCGACGCGCCGCACCCGACCGACGCGACCGGCGCCTCCGGCAGCACCGGCCCCGGCCCGCGTGCCCTGCCCGACGAGGCCCGCCTGCGCGACCTGCTCGGCCGGCTCACCCTCGAGCGCAAGGTGCTGCTGCTCACCGGCCGCGACTTCTGGACCACGCAGCCCCTCGAGGAGATCGGCCTGCGCCGGCTGCTGCTCAGCGACGGACCGAGCGGCGTCCGCGGCGAGGTGTGGGACGAACGCGACCCCTCGCTCAACCTGCCCAGCGCCACCGCCCTGTCGGCGAGCTGGGACCGCGACCTCTCGCGCCGCTACGGCGCCGCCGCCGCCGTCGAGGCCCGCCGCAAGGGCGTCGACGTCGTCCTCGGCCCGACCATCAACCTGCACCGCTCGCCCCTCGGCGGACGCCACTTCGAGGCCTTCAGCGAGGACCCCGTCCTCACCGCCGAGCTCGCCGCCGCGTACGTCGACGGCGTGCAGGAGAACGGCGTCGGCGCGACCCCCAAGCACTACGTCGCCAACGACTACGAGACCGAGCGCTTCACCGCGAGCACCGTCGTCGACGAGCGCACCCTCCGCGAGGTGTACCTGCTCGCGTTCGAGAAGGCGATCGTCGAGTCGCACGCGTGGCTCGTCATGTCCGCCTACAACTCGGTCAACGGGGTCACCGCCACCGAGCACGACCTGCTCGAGACGCCCCTCAGCAGCGAGTGGGGCTTCGACGGCGTCGTCGTCAGCGACTGGACCGCCGTCCGCAGCCTCGAGAGCGCGCGGGCCTCGCAGGACCTCGTCATGCCCGGCCCGCAGGGGCCCTGGGGCGACGCGCTCGTCGAGGCCGTCCGCGCCGGCGAGGTGCCCGAGGAAGCCGTCGACCGCAAGGTGCTGCGCCTGCTGCAGCTCGCCGCCCGCGTCGGCGCGCTCGAGGGCTTCGAGCCCGCCGTCGCCGAGCCCGTGCACGTCGAGGACGGCGTCGCGTTCGTCCGTGAGGCCGCCGCCCGCGGCGCGGTGCTCGCCCACGACCGCGGCGGGGTGCTGCCCCTCGACGTCGCGGCGGTGTCGTCCGTGGCCGTGATCGGGCACAACGCCCGCTTCGCGCGCACCCTGGGCGGGGGCAGCGCCACCGTCCTGCCCGAGAAGGTCGTCACGCCGGTCGAGGGCATCGAGGAGGCCTTCCCCGACGCGGCCGTCACCTACTCCGTCGGCGCCGTCGTCCAGGAGGGCGTCGCCGAGCTGCCCCTCGACCGGATCACGAACCCCGTCACCGGGGAGCCCGGGGTCCGCGTGTCGTTCCTCGCCGGCGACGACGAGATCGGCACCGAGGACCGCCGCGCCACCGCGCTCGTCTGGTTCGGCGGCGACGCGCCGGTCGAGGCCAGCGACCGGGTGCGCTTCAGCACCCGCTACCGCCCCGAGGCCACCGGCGAGCTGCTCGTCGGGTTCGCGGCGGTCGGCCGGTCCACGGTGACCGTCGACGGCGAGACCGTGCTCGACGCCACCGTCGAGGCCGTGGGCGACGACCTCGGCGCGGCGTTCCTCGCGCCGCCGTCGTCCTCCGCCGCCGTGCAGGTCGTCGAGGGGCGCGAGGTCGAGCTCGTCGTCGAGCACCACGTCGGCCCGAGCGCCCTCGGTGGCGCCCTCGCCTTCACCTTCGGCGTCGAGCCCGACGACCGCGACCCGCAGGGCCTCGTCGACGAGGCCGTCGCCGCCGCCCGCGCCGCGGACGTCGCCGTCGTCGTCGTCGGCACGAACAGCCGCGTCGAGTCCGAGGGGTACGACCGCAGCACCCTCGCGCTGCCCGGACGGCAGGACGAGCTCGTCCGCGCCGTCGTCGCCGCCAACCCGCGCACGGTCGTCGTCGTCAACGCCGGCGCCCCCGTCGAGATGCCCTGGCGCGACGAGGTCGCCGCCCTGCTGCTCACCTGGTTCGGCGGGCAGGAGTACGGCCACGCGGTCGGCGACCTGCTCACCGGCGCCGCCGAGCCCGGCGGGCGCCTGCCCACCACGTGGCCGGCGACCACCGCGGACGTCCCCGTGCTCGACGTCACCCCCGTCGACGGCGAGGTGGCCTACGCCGAGGGCGTCCACGTCGGCTACCGCGCCTGGCTGCGCGCCGGCACCGAGCCCGCCTACCCGTTCGGGCACGGCCTGGGCTACACCAGCTGGGAGCTGTCCGACCTGGTCGTCCCCGACGAGGTGCGGGCCGGAGGCGCGGCCACCGTCCGCGTGCGCGTCGCCAACACGGGCGCCCGCGACGGCGGCCACGTGGTGCAGGTGTACGCGTCCCGCCCCGACTCGGCCGTCGACCGGCCGGTGCGCTGGCTCGTCGGCTTCGAGCGCGTCGAGGTCCCCGCGGGCGGCACCGCCGACGTCGCGGTGACCGTCCCCGCGCGGGCCTTCGCCGACTGGGACGGCAGCGGCCGGTGGCACCACGAAGAGGGGGCCTTCATCTTGCACGTCGGGTCGTCGGTCGCCGACGCGCCCCTCACGGCCGCGGTGACCCTGGTGGCCGGGTAGCGCCTCCGGCCCTCGCACGACGACGCCCCGGCCCGCGAGCCGGGGCGTCGCCGTGTCCCGAGGGGGGCGGGCACCTGTCGGACGCGACATTTCGGCGACGACACGCCGCGGCCGGGGCCCGTGCAGGCCTCCGTGCGCCCCGAACGGTCGCCTCGTCGGCGACGGACTCCGCTAGCGGACGTCGAGGTCGGCGTCGTCGGCGACGTCGTCCTCGGGGTGCTTGCCGACGCGCTCGCCCCAGTCGCGCCACGACCACTCGGGCACGAAGCCGAGCAGGTCGCGGGCCTTGTCGCTCGTCATGAGCGGCTCGGTGCCCTCGAGGGCGCGGCGGCGCTCGACGGTGGGCAGGAACCGGTCGGCGAGCACCGCGGTCGGCGTGTTCATGACGGTGTCCGCCGCGGCGACGACGAACGCCTCGAAGCCGACCAGGTCGCTGTCGAGCGCCTTCCGGACCGCCTGGGCGCCGTCGCGGGCGTCGATGTACGAGAAGAGGTTGAACCGGCGCTGCTCCGGGTCCTCGTCGAAGGGGAACGCGGCGTAGTCGTCGTCGTCCATGACGTTCGAGAAGCGCAGGCCGACCAGCTTCGCCTGACGGTCCCAGCGGGTGAAGTGCCGCGCCATCTCCTCCTCGACGGCCTTGCCGAGCGAGTAGGTCGACTCCGGACGCACCGCGTACTCCTCGTCGACGGGCAGGTACGGGGGGTCGATGTCGAAGGGCAGGCCGAGCAGGGTCTCGCTCGACGCCCAGACGACGTTGCGGATCCTCGCGGCGTGCGCGGCGGCGAAGACGTTGTACGTCGACGGCACGTTGTTCGCGAACGTCGCCGCGTTGGGCACGAGGCCCGGGGCGGGGATCGCCGCCAGGTGCACGACCGCGTCGAACGGGTCGCGCAGCTCGTCGACCTGGCCGGTGAGCACCTCGAGCACCTGGCCGGCGTCGGTGAGGTCGACGCGCACGCTGCGCACGCCCGGCACCGGGTCGGGGCTCGGCACCCGGTCGAGCAGCACGACGTCCCAGTCGTGCGCGGCGAGGTCGCGCACGACGGCGCGGCCGAGCTTGCCGCTGCCGCCGGTGACGGCGACCCGACGGCGCGGGGTGGGGGCGGGGTGGGTGGACGTCATCGTCGTGCTCCTCCTGCCGGCGGGGGCCGGCGCCGCGGCGTGCGCCGCTGCTCGTACGGCCGGTCGTGCGGGCACGATCCGGTGCGCCGCCTCGGGCGCTGGGTCCGTTCTACCGGACGCTCCCTGGGGCCGCGCGTACCGTGCACCCCATGAGCGACCCGCAGAAGGACCCGTCCCAGCACGACGTCGACGAGCACCTCGACCCCGCCGCGGTGCACGGCGACAGCCCGGAGATCGTCGAGCCGCACGGCGGCTCGGCCGCCGACGACGCCGCGAAGAAGGGCGCCGTCGACCAGCTCGACGACCTCATGGGCGGCCACGCGCCCGGCGCCGTCACCTGACGGACGCGCCGTCACCTGACGGACGCGACGAGACGCCGGAGGCGCGGTGCGGGCAGGACCCGTGCCGCGCCTCCGGCGTCTCGGAAGGACTACTCCTGGCCGATGGCGTGGCTCACGTCGGTCGGCTTCTCGAAGCTGTCGCCCTGCATCTTCTGGAGCGCCTCGACGACGTCGTCGGGGGCGCCCTGGTCCTTGGCGTTCGAGACGAGGTCGTCCTTCGACACGGGGTAGTCGAGGCCGCTGAGGTACTTCTGGATCTGGACGGGGTTGGGGGCGTCGGCCATGGTCGTTCTCCTTCGATCGGTGGTCGGGGCGGGAGCGCCGGTGGCGCACTTCCTTGCTACGCCGTGCCGACGGCGCGGGCGCCCAGCGTCCGGGGTACGAGCCCCGTCAGCCGTGCGCGACGGCGTCGAGGTCGACGACGTCCGCCGCCTCGACGTCGCGGTCGACGACCGTGGTGGGCGCCTCGAGGTGGACGGCGCCGCTGGGGACCAGGCCCGCGCCTCCGGACCGTTCCATGACCCGCCACTGCGCGGCGACGTCCTCGCCGGCGTGCCCGACGGGCAGCTGGTCCCAGAAGGTGAAGCCGCCCGCGGCGACGAGCTCGGCCCGGTCGTAGAGCACGCAGCCGCCGACCCACGCGACGCGGTAGGCGCGCCACTCGTCCTCGTCGAGGTCCATCCCGGCGGCCTGGTGGGCGAGGTTCGCCGCGTTGTGCAGCTGCCAGCGGTCGAAGCCGTCCGCGCCGCGCCGCATGCGCTCGGGGGTGACGTCGCCGTGCCACAGCTCGAACGGTTCCCGCTGGTGCGGGCGGTCGTCGTCGAGGTACGAGAGCCCCTGCACGGCGCTGCCCACGAACCCGCAGCCGAGGCTGCGGAGGGCGTCGTGCATGCGGGCGAGGCTGCCCGGCTCGAGCCACACGTCGTCGTCGAGGTAGAGCACGGCGGCGGCGGAGGACCGCTCGAGCAGGGACTGCCGGTGCTCGGCGAGGCCGCGCCGCGGGTGGTGGGTGACCGTGGTGACCTCGCGTCCCTGGGCGCGCAGCACGCGCACCATGGCCTGCGCGGCCGGTTCCGCCCAGTCCGGTCCGCCGGTCGACTGGTCGCTGACGACGACCCTGAAGGGCGGGTCGTCCTGTGCGGCCAGCCCGGCGAGGGTCACCGCCAGCTCGGCGGGCCGGTCCGCGGTGGGCACGAGCACGTCGACGAGCGGGGCGTCCGGAGGCGCGGTGCGGCCCCAGAGGCCGGCCCCGCGCCGGCTGCGGTGCGGCCCGGCGGGCGTCCCGGTCACGTCGAGGTCCCGCGGATCCGGTCCACGACGGCCGACGTGGAGTGGTCCGAGACGTAGTCGAGGATCCGCACCTGTCCGCCGGCGGCGACCACCGCCTCGGTCTCTTCGAGCATCTGCGGCGTGTAGTCGCCGCCCTTGGCGTAGACGTCGGGGCGGAGGCGCTCGATGAGCGGCGTCGCCGTGTCCGTGCCGAACGAGGTGACGTGGTCGACGCAGCTGAGCGCCCCGAGGACGCCCGCCCGGTCGGCGAGCGGGTTGATGGGTCGCCCCGGGCCCTTGAGCCGCGCGGTCGAGGCGTCGTCGTTGAGCGCGACGACGAGGACGTCGCCGAGCTCCTTCGCCTGGGTGAGGTAGCGGGTGTGGCCGCGGTGCAGCACGTCGAAGCACCCGTTCGTGAGCACGATCCGACGACCGGCGGCGCGGTGCTCGTCGAGGATGCGCGCCAGCTCGTCGACGGTGTGCACGGTGTCGGCGGACGCGCCGAGGTGCAGCGCGAGGTCGTCGGTCGAGCACACCGACGTGCCGAAGCGCTGCACGACGACGTCGGCGGCGGCCTGCGCGAGGTCGACGCTCGTCGACAGCGGCAGCCCGCAGGCGCGGCCCACGGTGAGGGCGGCGACGAACGAGTCGCCCGCCCCCGACGCCTGGCGTTCGGTGGCCGGGCGGGCCCACGTGCGGTGCCGGACGGCGGCCGGTGCCGGGTCCCCGGCGAGCAGCACCGTGCCGTCGCGGTCGAGCGTCACGACGGCGGCGTGCGCCCCCGACCGGCGGAGCACGTCGTCGGCGGCGTCCGCCACGCGGGCCACGCGGGCGTCGGCGCCGAGCTGGTCGCCGAGGGCGACCCCCACGAGCGTCGACGTCTCGCCCGCGTTGGGGGTGACGAGGTCCGGCGAGAGCCGCGCCCAGGGCACGAGGTCGTGGGCGTCGACGACGACGAGCGGCGGGCGGTCCGTGGCGGGCAGCGCCTCGAGCGCCGCGAGCGGCAGGCCCGTGAGGGTGCCCGAGCCGTAGTCGCAGACGAGCAGGGCGTCGGCGCCGCGCGACTGGTCCACGGCGGACTCCGCGAGGGCGACGAGCGCCTGCTCGGGGGCCTCCGTCGTCGCGAGGTCGTCGAGGCGCAGCAGCACCGTGTCGTCGACCATGACACGGTTCTTCGCCACCGTCGCCCGGCCGCGCACGCGCACCACGCCCGACGTGTCCACGCCATGCCCGGCGAGCAGCTCGGTGAGGCGGCGGCCGGCGTCGTCGTCCCCGACGAGGCCGGTCAGCCGCACGCGCGCACCCAGCGCCGCGAGGTTCACGGCCGTGTTGGCCGCGCCCCCCGGCACGAAGCGCCGCGTGTGCACCTCGACGACGGGCGCCGGGGCCTCGCGCGTCATGCGCTCCGTCGTGCCCGACCACCAGCCGTCGAGCATGAGGTCGCCGACGACGCTCACCACGGGGGCGGCGTCGCGCAGCGCGCGCACCACGTCGGGGGAGAGCCCCCGACGGTCGGCGAAGGCAGCGGGATCGACGGCCACGTCAGCCCTCCGCGGGGTCGGTCGGGTGCACGCGGGGGACGTCGGCGCCCTCGTCGTCGTCCTCGTCGCCGCCCTCGGCGGGCTCCTGCGGGTGCTGCGGGCGGGCAGGGTCGCCCGCGGCGTCCTGGGCCGGGCCCGTGGGGGCGCCCGCTCCGAGGGCGGCGCCGGGCGTGTCCAGGCCGCCGGGGGCGACCCGCGCCTCCGGTCCCTGCGGCGCGGTCGGCAGGCCGACGTGCACGACCTTCGTGAGCGTCATCTCGTCGAGCAGCTCGGGCCCGTAGCCGAAGCCCGCCCCGGAGTCGCGGCGCGGCTGGGCGGCACCGCCGGGGGCGCCGCCGAACACCGCGTTCACCTTCACCGTGCCGACGTCGAGGTCGGCCGCGGCCCGGTTCGCGTGCTCGATGCTCGCGGTGAGGACCGTCGCGGCGAGGCCGTACCGGTCGCCCGCGGCCAGGCGCAGCCCCTCGTCGAAGCTGTCGACGACCTGCACGGGGGCGACGGGACCGAAGGTCTCCTCCTGGACGAGCGTCATGCCGGGACGGCAGTCGGTGAGCACCGTCGCCGGGTACCACGAGCCGGGCCCCTCGGGGACGCTGCCGCCGACGACGACCGTCGCCCCGTCGGCGACCGCTGCGGACACCTGCGCGTGCACCTCGTCACGGAGGCGGCCGTCGACGAGCGGGCCGATCAGCCGTTCGGCGTTGCGGCGCTCCGCCTCGGCCGCGAGGGCGTCGACGAAGGCGGGGGCGATCGCGCGGTGCACGAAGATGCGCTCCACGCTCGTGCAGATCTGCCCCGCGTTCGCGAACGACCCGAGGGCCGCTTGCGACGCGGCCCACACGGGGTCGACGTCGCCGTCCACCACGAGGGCGTCGTTGCCGCCGTTCTCGCGGATCACGTGCGCGCCGGTGAGGGCCGCGACGCGGGCGATCTTGCGGCCCGTGGCCGTCGAGCCGACGTGCGCGACGACGTCGACGTCGGGGTGCTCGGTGAGCGCCGCACCCGTCGTGCCGCCGCCCGAGACGGTCACCAGCACGTCGTCGGGCAGCACCGCCGAGAGCACCTCGCCGAGCAGGGCGCCGACGTGCGGGCTGCGCTCGCTGGGCTTGTGCACGACCGCGTTGCCGGTCGCGAGGGCCGCGCCGATGAGGCCGCAGGCGACGGCGACGGGGTCGTTCCAGGGGGTGATCGCGGCGACGACGCCGCGGGGCTGCGACACCGTGTAGTCGCTCGCGTAGCGGCCGCCGACGAGGCTACGGCCGCGGTGCACCGGGCCCAGCTCGGCGTACTGGCGGAGGGTCGACGCGCCGGCCAGGGCACCGCCGAGCGAGTCGTCGAACGGCTTGCCCGTCTCGCGCTCGTTGAGCTCGGCGAGGTCCTCGGCGCGGGCCCGGAGGGCCTCGGCGGCGGCGTGCAGCAGCTCGCCGCGCTGCGCCGCGTCGGTGCGGGCCCAGCCGTCGGCCGCGGCACGGGCCCGGCGGACGGCCGCGGCGACCTCGTCGCGGTCGGCCTCGGCGACCTCGCCGACGACGGAACCGTCGCGGGGGTCGAGGACGGTGAGGGTGCCGGGGGTCGCGTCGGCGTCCGTGCCGGAGGCGGTGGTGGCGTGGAGCTCGGTGCCGGCGGGCTGCGTGGGGGCGAGGGTGGTCATCGAGGCCGTCCTTCCTGGGTCGTCGACCGTGCCCCTACCCAGGTGCGGGCCGTCCATGCGCGGTCGGCCCCGCGTCTTCGCCGAGGGGACCCCCGCGGCGCTCCTGTACCCCGGTGAGGGTCGTCAGACGGCGCGGCCTACCGTCCGGGACGGCACGGACCACGTGCGACCGCCATCACCCCAGGAGCCGTCATGTCCCAGCGCAACACCCTCGTCCGCAGCCTGCACGACCTCGGCGCCGCCGCCTGGTTCGGCGGCACCCTCATGGGCGCCGTGGGCCTCAACGGCGGCACGGCGGCCGCCCGCGAGCCCTCCGAGCGCCTCCGGCTGTCGTCGGTCGGCTGGGCGAAGTGGGCCCCCGTGCAGTGGGCGGGCATCGTCGCCCACGGGATCGGCGGCGTCGGGCTGGTCCTCGGCAACAAGGGTCGCCTGGGCACCCAGCCGTCCTCACGGTCGAACACCGTCCTCAAGACCGTCGTCACCGGTGCCGCGCTCGGCGCCACCGTCTGGTCGGGGCTCGAGGGCGCCGTCATCGCGAAGCACTCCGACGAGGGCACCCGCGGCGTCACCGAGCCCGGGAGCGGCTCGTCGAAGGCGCTCGCCGCCGCGCAGAAGAAGCAGAAGCTGCTGCAGTTCGCGATCCCCGTGCTCACCGGCGTCATCATCGTGATGGGCGCCCAGCAGGGCGAGCAGCAGCGTCCGCTCGCGGGGCTGCTGGGCTGGCGCCGCTAGGCGGGGTCGCCGACCAGGGTGAGCCACGCCTCCGGCCTGCCGCGCACCCCCTCGACGAGACGGACCACGGTCGCCCCGGACGGGCGGACCGAGACGTGCTCGGTGTCGCGGTGCGCGTCGCCGACGCGCGCGAACCAGCCGTCGGGCGTCGCCGTGAGCGGCACCTGTCGGCTCGCCGCCCAGCCGGTCGCCCAGCGGCGGACGAGGTCGTCGAGGTCGTCGAGGTCGGTCACACCGGCACGGTAGCCGCCGGCGACGACGGGCGTGCCCCTTGCGAGGGCAGCGGCGTACCCCGCGCACGCGGACGCGGGGGACGGCGCGGTCACGATCCGGTCACGGCGGCCTCGGGAGCCGGGCACCGGGCGTCGCGGCGTGCTCCGGGGCCCCTACGGTCGTGCCACCACGCACCGTCGGTGCGACCCGAACCGTCCCAGGGGGACCCATGACCACCCGTCGCACCCGCGCCCGCGCGCTGCCCGCCGTGGCGCTCGCCGCCGCCCTCGTCCTCGCTCCCACCGCCGCCCTCGCGGCCGAGACCGACCCTGCCGCCGACGGCACGTCGGTGCCGGAGGTGCCGGCCGCGTCCGGCACGACCGCTCCCGTCGACGAGACGACCGGCGTCGGCACGCCCGTCGAGCCGTCGGAGCCGGGCACGGCCACGGTCGTCGCCCCCGGGTCCGAGCCGTCCTCGTCCGGCGCGCCCGCCTCCGGCGCGCCCACCCCGCAGCAGCCCGGCGACGACGCGTCCGAGACCGTCGCCGTCGCGCCGAGCGGCGTCGCCGCGGCCGAGGTCGAGGTGCCCGCCGAGGGCGACGAGGTCGTCGTCGACGAGCCGTTCGTGTTCCAGTCGGACTCGTCCTCGCTGCACCCGGGGGTCGTGGGCTGGTTCCAGACGGTCGGCTTCACGCCGGGGGCCCCCGTCGCCGCTCGGCTCACCGCGATGGACGGCCGCGACCTGTCGGCGTGGCTCCGCCCGGTGTCCGGCCTCGTCTTCGGCCTGGACGGCGACACGGTCGTCTCCGTCCTCGTGCCCGAGGGCACGCCCGTCCCCGACCTCGTGGAGCTCACGGTCACCGACGGCACCGGCCTCGAGGCGAGCACCGTCGTCCTCGTCCAGGACTTCGTCGTCGCGCCGCACCTCGAGGCGCCCGTGGGGGCCACGGCGGGCGTCGTCACCGTGCACGGCGAGAACGGCGAGGCCGGCCAGGTCGCCGTCGTCACCGTGGCCGGCGACTGGTTCTTCGAGGGCGACCCCGGCGAGGGCGGCGACGGCGAGGTCGCTCCCGACGAGGAGCTCGTGACCACGGCCGCGGACGCCGCGGCCGAGGACGACGGCGAGCTCGTGCTCGACGACGCTCCCGTGGCGTACGACCCGCAGGTCGGCGTGGCGACGGCGCTCGTCGCCGTCGACGACCAGGGCCGCTTCTCGGCCTCGTTCGTCCTGCCCGCGGGCGGCTACGTCGCCGACGCCGCCGTGGTCCGCCGGGACGGCAGCGCGTCCTCCGACTTCTCGGAGCCCGCCGGGTTCACGGTCGCCTCCGCGGTCGTCGCACCGGTCGCGGTCGTCCCCGCCGCCACGGCGCCCGTCGCCGTCGTCCCCGCCGTCACGACGAGCCGTCCCGCGGCCCTCGCGCACACCGGCTCGGACTCGTCCGCGTGGCTCGCCGTCGCGGCCGGCCTCCTCGTGACCGGGGCCGCGGCCGTCGGTGGGGCGCGCCTCCGGACCCGCCGCCGCTGATCCGAGGCCGCTGGTCCGTCGTCGCCGGCACGTCGCCGCTGACCGCGCGCCTCCGGCGCCGACCCGGCCGCCCGCACCCCTGAGGGGGAGCGGGCGGCCGTCGCCGTCCCGGGGGACGGGCGTGCCTGGACGCCCGCTGTCAGGTGGGGGCGCGCCTCCGGCCCACGTCCTACCGTCGACGTCACGCCGCCGGCGACGGTCGGCGAGCGGCAGACCCGCCCCACCGAGCACGACAACCCAGAGGAGAACACCATGGCCCAGGTCATCGAGAGCATCGACGTCGACGTCCCCGTCCGCGTCGCCTACGACCAGTGGACGCAGTTCGAGGAGTTCCCGAAGTTCCTCGACGAGGTCGAGTCCATCACCCAGACCACCGAGACCCTCACCGTGTGGAACGTCAAGGTCGGCCCCGTCGAGAAGCAGTTCGAGGCCGAGATCACCGAGCAGCACCCCGACGAGCGCGTCGCCTGGACGAGCACCGGCGGCGAGGTCGACCACGGTGGCGTCGTCACCTTCCACAAGCTCGACGACGCGAAGACCCGCGTCACCGTCCAGATCGACTGGGAGCCCACCGGCCTGCTCGAGAAGCTCGGCGGCAGCCTCGGCTCCGACAACCGCGCCGTGAAGAAGGACCTCGCGAACTTCAAGCAGTACATCGAGTCCAAGGGCACCCCCGACGGCTCGTGGCGGGGCGACGTCCCCGCGAACTGACCGCGGAGCACGGACCGCGCACCGCGCACCGCGTGATGTGACGACGACGCCCCCGACCGGACGGTCGGGGGCGTCGTCGCGTCCCGGGGCGAGGGCCGGGCCCGGGCGGCCTGGCCCGGCGGGTCGGCCCCGCGGGTCAGGCGACCAGCGCGGGTCCGTCGCTGCCGGCCCGTTCGCCACCGCGCGCGTCGAGCGCCGCCACGACGGTCGGCGCGACCGCGTCCGCCCAGAGGTGGTGCAGGGCCCGGAACGAGAACGCGTCCCGCACCTGCAGGCGCGGGGCTTCCCAGGTGGGGAACGCCACGAAGGCGACGCCGTCGAGCCGGTCCGCCACGTCGGCCATCGCCGAGGCGACGTCGCGGGTGCGACGGTCGAAGCAGGCGCGCACCGCGGCCGGCACCGGCTGGCCGTGGCCGACGGGAGGGGGTCCGCAGAGCACGACCGCGCAGTCCGGTCCCGACGCGCGGCGGATCCGGCAGACGAGCTCCTCGAGGGCGGTGACCGCCGCGCCCGGCGACGTGCCGCGCACCACGTCGGGCACGCCGAGGGCGACCACGGCGACGTCGCGTCGCTCGGTGGCGTCGAGGGCCGGATGCGCGGCCGCGGCCCGCAGCGTCAGTCGCGGGTCCGTCGCGAGGGTCGAGCGCACCCCGCGGTCGGTGCGGCGCGCGACCATCTCGGCGAGCTGGGCGGGGAACGCCATGCCGTGCAGGAGGACGCCGAGCCCGGAGGCGCCCAGGTCGCCGACGACGAGCATCCGCACCGGGTCGCGGCCCGCGACGCGGAGGACGGGCTCGTCGCGCGGGAACGGCGTGCGTCGGACCGTGCTGAGCATCCGGCGCCGCAGGACGGCCAGCAGGAGGGGCTGCACGGTGGAGAGGAACGGTGTGGTGAGGGGCACGGGCGTCGCGTTCGGGTCGGCGGGGTCGGCGGCGTGCGGGGGGTCACGCCGTCGACGGGTCGGGCGAGCCAGTGTCCCATGCGGCGCGTCCCCCGAGCGAGGCCCCTTTCGGGGTCCTGCGTCTTGCGGACAGACGAAGCGTTCTGCCGGGCTCTGCCCAGCGGGGCGGGGCGTACCGTCCACCCGCGGTGGGCACCGCCGCCCGCCAGGACAAGGAGCACGACGCATGGAACACCGCTACCTCGGCAACTCCGGCCTCAAGGTCTCGGAGCTGACCTACGGCAACTGGCTCACGCACGGGTCGCAGATCGAGTCCGACGCCGCCACCGCCTGCGTGCGCGCCGCCCTCGACGTGGGCATCACGAGCTTCGACACGGCCGACGTCTACGCGAACACCCAGGCCGAGACGGTCCTCGGCGAGGCCCTCAAGGGCGAGCGCCGCGAGTCCCTCGAGATCTTCACCAAGGTCTACGGACCCACCGGACCCAAGGGCCCCAACGACACCGGCCTGTCGCGCAAGCACGTCACCGAGTCGATCGAGGGGTCGCTGCGTCGCCTGCAGACCGACCACGTCGACCTGTACCAGGCGCACCGCTACGACGTCGAGACCCCGCTCGAGGAGACCATGCAGGCCTTCGCCGACCTGGTCCGCCAGGGCAAGGTGCTCTACGTCGGCGTCAGCGAGTGGAACGCCCAGCAGCTGCGCGACGGCCACGCCCTCGCGAAGGAGCTCGGGTTCCAGCTGATCTCGAACCAGCCCGAGTACTCGCTGCTCTGGCGGGTCATCGAGGAGGAGGTCGTGCCCGCGTCCGAGGAGCTCGGGATCTCGCAGATCGTCTGGTCGCCCATCGCGCAGGGCGTGCTCACCGGCAAGTACAAGAAGGGGCAGGACGCCCCCGAGGGCTCCCGCGCCACCGACCAGAAGGGCGGCGCCGGCATGATCGAGCGGTGGATGCGCGACGACGTCCTCGACGCCGTCGAGCAGCTCGAGCCGATCGCCCGCGACCTCGGCCTCACGCAGGCGCAGCTCTCGCTGGCCTGGGTGCTCTCGAACGAGAACGTCGCCAGCGCCATCATCGGTGCGTCCCGGCCCGAGCAGGTGACCTCGAACGCCGAGGCGTCGGGCGTCACCCTCGAGCGCGACGTGCTGGACCGCATCGAGTCGATCTTCGAGGGACTCGCCGAGACGGACCCGTCGAAGACGCAGATGCCCGCGGGCCGCGAGGTCTGAGCCAGCGGCCCCTGCCGGTGCCGGCCCCTGCCCGCGGTGCCCCTGTCGGCAGGGCCTCCCCCCGCACCGCGCCAGAAATCGTACTCGCCGCCCCGTCTAGACGTGGCGCGCAGTACGATTTCTGGCGCAGTGGCCGTGTGGCGCTGCGGCCGGGGTCGGCGCGGGGTGCGGGCGCACGTCGGGGGAGCGTCAGCCCGGCAGGGGCGCGTCAGCGCAGCGGGCGCACCACGAGGTCGCCGTCGCCGGCCACGTGCAGGTCGTCGGCGTCGGGCCGCAGCAGTGCCGCGGTGATGCCGCCGGGGGCGACCACCTCGACGACGGGGCCGTCGACGACGACGTGCACCGCGCCTCCGGCCCAGGGCAGCGTCGTCGGCGCGTCCCGGCCCGCGACGACGAGCGCGTCGTCGGCGACCGTCAGCGTGACGACGGAGTCGGCCGCGTCGCCCGCCCGCACGACGAGCCGGTCGCCGGAGGCGGGAGTCCAGTCCACGAGGGCCGCCAGCCCCGCCACGGGCCCGGCCGGCACCTCGTCGCCGGCGTGCGCCTCGACGTCGGGGTGCACCGTGAGCCGCGGCCGGCCGTCGACGAGCTCCACGCGCCAGGGGACGCTGATCGCGCCCGCCCAGCCGAGCGGGGAGCCGTCGTCCGCCGGTGGCGCGTCCGGGTCGCTGGCGTCGTCCGCGGGTCCGGCGACGCCGCGGAGCCAGAACACGAGGGCGGGCCGGCCCTCGGCGTCGGTGAACGCGCTCGGTGCGTAGGGCCCCCGGTCGGGCGTGCCCGCGCTGAGGTCCGCCCAGTGCTCGGCCTCGAACCGTCCGTCGTGCCAGCGGCCCACCGCCCACGCGGTGTCGTACGAGACCTCGCGGGCCCAGACGCTCGTGACGAGCACCTGCCGGTCGCCGACGTCGACGACCTGGGGGCACTCCCAGAGGGTGCCCGTCCACGGGTCGCGGGCGGAGTCGGGGCGGGACGCGGCGACGCCCTCGGGACGCCACGACTCGAGGTCGTCCGACGACCAGGCGAGGGCGGCGGCGCGGCCGTCGGTGAGCTCGGCGCCGACGGTCATCCACCAGCGCCCGTCGCGGCGGTGCACGACCGGGTCGCGGAAGGCCGTCACGGCGGGCTCGACGGGCGTCCCGAGCACGACCTCGCCCTTGGTCCAGCTCGCCAGGTCGTCGTCGTCCGCGACCGCGACGCGCACGCGCCCGAGGTGCAGGGCGTCCTCGGTGACCGCCGTGTAGAACACGCGCACCCGGCCGTCGTCGCCGGTCACGAGGCAGCCCGTCCAGATCCCGTCGTCCCCGTCGCCGGGCGCGATCGCGAGCGGCTCCTCGGTGAGGCTCAGCAGGTCGGGACCCGTCGCGTGCCCCCAGTGCACGTGCACCCGCCAGCCCGTCGCGTCCGGCACGGACTGGGTGAACACGTGCCAGCGGCCGTCGTGGTGCACGAGGCCGTGCGGGTCGTTGATCCAGCCCGACCGGGGGGTGAGGTGGAGGCGGGGGCGCAGGCGCGACCCGACGACGGTCGCGGTGCCGCCCGTGCCGCCGCTCACTTGACGCTGCCCGCGGTGAGGCCGCGCACGAAGAACCGCTGCAGCGAGAGGAACACGAACAGCGGCACGACGAGCACGATGAACGACCCGGCCGCCACGAGGTTCCAGCCCTGGTTGTACTGGCCGAGCAGGCCGAGCAGGCCCTGCTGCAGCACGGGCGCCGCGTTGCCGATGAAGATGTACGCCACGAGGTAGTCGTTCCACACCCAGAGGAACTGGAAGATCGCGAACGAGGCCAGCGCCGGCACCGACATGGGCACGACGAGCCGCCAGAAGATCTGGAAGTGCGAGGCGCCGTCCACGCGGGCCGCCTCGATGAGCGCCACCGGCAGCGTCGACATGTAGTTGCGGAGGATGAAGATGCACAGCGGCAGGGCGAACGCGCTGTGCACGATCCACGCCGCGGGGTAGGTGCCGGTCACCTGGATGCCCGTCGCCTCGGTGAACTCGCGGTACAGGTTGAGCACGGGGATCAGCGCGATCTGCACCGGCACCACGAGCAGCCCGACGATGACCGCGAAGAAGCCCTCCTTGAAGCGGAACTCCAAGAAGGTGAACGCGTACGCCGCGAACGCCGAGAACATGAGCGGCAGGACCGTCGCGGGCACCGCGACGGCGACGCTGTTGAGGAAGCCGGAGGCGAGGCTCACGCCGGTCCCGCTCGTCGCGCCGCTGAGGGCGTCGCCGTAGTTCTGCAGCGTCCACGCGTCGCCGAAGAGGTCGCCGAGCGTCGTCCACCAGCCGGTGGTCTGCGCGGCGGTCGTCGTGCGGAAGCTGGTGACGAAGAGCCCGATGGCGGGGACCATCCAGAGCACGGCGACGATGCCGAGCACGACGGTGAGGCCCACGCGGGGGCGTTCGCGGCGGGCGGTCCTGCTGACCTGCTCCCGTCCGGCCGCGAGGTCGGGGGTGGTGGCTGCCGGGGCGAGTCCGGTCATCGGAGGGCCTCCTGCTCTCGGTAGGTGCGGACCTGGTACACGATCACGGGGACGACGGCGAGGATGAGGATCACCACGACGGCCGACGCCTTGCCCGGGTCGTTGAACGAGAAGAACTGGGTGTAGAACTCGACGCCGAGCACGTTCGTGGTGAACTGCCCGTTCGTCATGGCGAACACGATGTCGAAGATCTTCATGACGGTGATGAGCACCGTGATGCCGACCGCGACGATGGTGGTGCGGATCTGCGGGGCGATGACGCTGAAGAACGCCTGCCGTTCGGTGGCGCCGTCGATGCGGGCGGCCTCGACCGTCTCTTCGGGGACGGCCTTGATGGCGGCGGAGAGCAGCACCATGGCGTACCCGGCGTTGAGCCAGACGACGACGGCCATGAGCAGGAAGCTGTTGAGGCGGAAGCCGTCCTCCTGCAGCCAGGGGACAGGACCGGCGCCGGAGACGGCCGTCCAGATGCCGTTGAGCAGGCCGACCTGCGGCTGCCCGGGCGCGTTGTAGGCGTAGATGAACGTCCACATGCTGGCGGCGGCGATGAAGCTCACCGACATCGGCAGGAAGATGATCGTCTTGAACGCCTTCTCGCGCTTGGCGCCGAGCCGGTCGGCGAGGGTCGCCACGAGCAGTCCGATGACGACCACGAGCGCGGGGACCACGAGGATCCACAGCAGGTTGTTGATCAGGGTGTCGACGAACGAGGGCGTCGTGAAGAGCGACGTGTAGTTGGCCAGGCCACCGAAGGACTCGAGCCCGTACTGGTCGGTGACCTGCAGGCTCGTCCACACCGTCTGCGCGACGGGCACGAGCAGGAACGCGACGAGCAGCACGAGCACGGGGCCGAGGAAGACGTAGGGCAGCAGGCGCGCGTGCGTGCGGCCCGTGGTGCGCCCGACGACCCAGTTCAGGCCGAGGTAGATGAGGAACGAGACGGCGAGTCCGCCGACGACGGACACGAGGACGGAGAGGATCTGCTGCACGGGGCTGCTCCACGACGCTGTGAGAGGGACGGGTGGCGCCGCCGCGGGGCGGCGGTGCGGGGCCGGAGGCGCGGGGCGCGTCCGGCAGGGAGGGCCGGCGGCGGGGGTGCTCGGGTCACCCCCGCCGCCGTCCGGTGCGGGCGCTCGCTAGTTCGTCGGCCAGGAGGCGTCGATGGCCTGCAGGGCGTCGTCGAGCGACTTCTGGCCGGCCGTCCACTCGGTGAGCTCGGCCCATTCCGTGCCGGCGCCGACGGCGCCGGGCATCTGGTCGGAGGCGTCGAAGCCGAAGACGTCGCTGCTGGCGACGGCCTCCTGCGCGGCGGCCTGGAAGGGGCTCGTGTAGAGGCTGGCGTCGAAGTCGTTGTGCGGGCTCAGCGCCGCCGGCCAGTCGGTGGCGTAGCCGTTGGACCCGAAGTCCTTGCTGACGAGGTACTCGACGACCTGCTTCGTCGCGTCGTCGTCCGAGAAGGCCGCGACGAGGTCGCCACCGCCGAGCGTGGCGCTCGTCTCGGCGTCGTCGGGCGTCGGCAGGGGGAAGACGTCGACGTTGCTCGTGTCGCCCTCGGCGATCTGCGCCTTGATGTCGTCGGGGAAGAACTCGGTGATGAAGGTGCCCTGGCGCATCATGAAGCACTGGCCGGCTGCCTGGCCGCCGTCGACGAACAGGTTGTTGCCCGCCGCACCGAAGTCGGTGGAGGCGATGGCCTGGCCGCCGCCGTTGACGGCGCCGTCGCTGAGGACCATCGACTCGACGCGCTCGGCGGCCTTCTTCACCAGGGGCGAGTCGAACTTGACGTCGTTGGTGATCCACTTGTCGTACTCGTCGAGCCCGCCGTACCGCAGCACGTACTCCTCGAGCCAGTCGGTCATCGGCCAGCCGTTGCTGCCCTGCGACGCGATGCCCATGCACCAGGGGTAGCCCGAGCCGTCGGACTTGATCTGCTCCTCGAGCGCGGTGAGCTCGTCGTCCGTCGTCGGCACCTCGTAGCCGGCCGCGGCGAAGGCGGCGGGGTTGTACCAGACCAGGGACTTGACGTTGATGTTGTAGGGCAGGCCGTAGGTCTGGTCGTTGACCTTCGCGATGTCCGAGAGGCCCTCGGCCTGGTCGCTCGTCACCTCGTCGACGTCGACGAGGTCGTCGAGGGGCACCATGTCGTCGCCGATGAGCGACTTGAGCACGCCCGGCTGCGGGAAGATCGCGACGTCGGGGGCCTGGCCGCCCTTCACCTGCGTGACGATGCTCGTCTGGAAGGTGTTGCTGCCGTTGTACTCGACGGTGATGCCCTTGTCGGCGGCCCACGCGTCGAGGTCGGCCTGGAAGGCCGCGCCCTGGTCGGTGGTGAACGCCCCCGAGATCTGCACGGTGTCGTCACCGCCGCCTCCGGTGCCGCCCCCGCCCGAGCTGCAGCCCGTGAGCGCGAGGCCGAGTCCCGCCGACAGTGCGGCGGCCGCGGTGAGGCCCTTGCGAAGCTCCATTGCATCGTCCCTTCGGATCAGCGTCCGGGCGTCGGTGCCCAAAACGTTTTGAGGTGAGCCCAGTGTGCGGCGGGACGCGGGGACGCGCAACCGCCCGAGGTCACGACGCGGTAACGGTTCGTCGAGCGGACGGTGCGACGGGTCGCCGGCGACCGGGCCGGGTCGGCGGTCGGGCCGGGTCGCCGGCAGTCGGGCCGGGTCGGCGGTCAGGCCAGGTCGGCGACCGACCCGCGCTCCACGAGGCGGCCCGGCAGCTGCGCGACCTCGGTGGTGGGCGCCTCCGGCAGCCCGAACGCGATCTCGACCGCACGCCGACCCATCTCCTCGTGGGGCAGGGCGATCGTCGTGAGCCCCGGCAGCAGGGCCTCCGCGACGAGCTGCAGGTCGTCCACGCCGACGACCGAGAGGTCGTCCGGCACGACGAGGCCGCGCCGCGCCGCCTCCTGGTACGTGCCCATCGCCATCTGGTCGTTGAAGGCGAACACGGCCGTGACGGGCCCGCCCTCGAGCGCCTCGGCGGTCGCCCGCCGCCCGGCCGCGGTCGTGCCCGGGCCCGGCACCGTCACCACGCGGGGCGCGAGGCCCGCCGCCGTGAGCACCTCGCGGAAGCCGCGCTCGCGCCCGTGCACGGCGGGCGCGTCCTCGTCCACGGTGACGTGCACCACGTCGCGGTGCCCGCCCGCCAGCAGTCGTCGGGCCGCCGTCGCGCCGATGCCGTACTCGTCGGGCATGACGCTCGGCATGGGCCGCAGCGGGTCGCGCGAGTCGACGAGCACCGTGCGCGTCGGGTCCAGCCGCGCCGGAGTGGTCACCACGCGGTTCGACGCCGAGGCGAAGATGACCGCGTCGACCTGGTGCGCCAGCAGGGCGTCGATCTGCGGGTCGTCCACCGCGTCCCGCGCCACGTTGACGATCATGAGCATCGACCCGCGCTCGCTCGCCGCCTCCTGGGCGCCCAGCAGGATGCTGCCCGCGTAGGGGGTCGTCGCGATCTCCTCGCTCACGAAGCCGAGCACCGCGCGGCGGTCGCTCCGCATGGCGCGGGCCAGCGGGTCGGGGCGGTAGCCGAGCTCGTCGGCGACGCGGCGCACCTTCTCGCGCGTCGTGGCGCTCACCTGCCCGCGGCCGCTCAGCGCGTGCGAGACGGTCGTGATCGAGACGCCGGCACGCGCCGCGACGGCGCGGATGCCCTCCTTGCCGGCCATGCTCGCTCCCCGCCCGTCGCCACTTCGCGACACGTGTCTACCAAAACGTTTCCATGGTAGTCCCGTGCCGTGCCCGCGTCGACCACGGTCGTGGTGACGGGACGCGGTCGGCGTCAGGGCGAGGTGCGCTCGCGCTCCTGCTCGACCACGTCCTCGAGGTCGGCGAGGCGGCCGAGGCCCGCCAGCGCGTTCCGCATGCGCGGGTTGTGCCGGAGGAGCGGCTCGGTCCGGGCGAGGAACGCCCAGTACCCGGCCGTGTACGGGCACGCGTCGTCGCCGAGGCGCGTCGTGGGGTCGAACGGGCAGCGGGCGCAGTGGTCGCTCATCCGGTCGATGTAGCGGCCGCCGGACGCGTACGGCTTCGTCGCCACGATGCCTCCGTCGGCGTGCTGCGACATGCCGACGACGTTGGCGGGCATGACCCAGTCCGTGCCGTCGACGAAGACGTCGGTGAACCAGTCCGTGAGGTCCGCCGGGCGGTAGCCGCGCTGCAACGCCCAGTTGCCGAGCACCATGAGCCGCTCGATGTGGTGCACCCAGCCGTGGTCGTGCACCTGCTCCATCGTGTGGCGCAGGCACTCGGCCCGCACGTCCGTGACGTCGAGCCGGCGCCACCAGGCGGGCAGCGGGGTGCGCGCGCCGAGGGCGTCGTGATCGGTCTGGTACGTCTCGCCGAGGTGCCAGTACAGGTGCCAGACGTAGTCCCGCCAGCCGACGACCTGCCGCACGAAGCCCTCGGTGCTCGACAGGGGCGCGTTCCCCTGCCCGAACTCGGCGACCACCCGGTCGACGACGTCGCGCGGGTCGAGCACGCCGAGGTTCATCGGGACGCTGAGCAGGGAGTGCGCCATCGTCCGGTCGCCGCCGAGCATGGCGTCCTCGAACGGGCCGAAGTCGTTGAGGCGCACCTCGACGAAGTCGTCCAGCGCCCGCCGGGCCTCGTCGGGCGTCACCGCGAACCGGCGGCGGTCGTCGGTGCCCACGAAGCGCACGCTGCCGTCGGCCTCCCACGCGTCGAGCTGCGCGCGGACCTCGCGGTCGACGTCGTCCTCCTCGGGCCACCGCGGGTCGGGCAGGCCGAGGCCCGCCGCGCCCTTCGGCGGCGGGTTCCGGTTCTCGTCGTCGTGGCTGAAGCGGCCGCCCACAGGGTCGTGCCCGTCCATCAGCAGCCCCTCGCGCCTCCGGACGGACTCGTAGAAGTCGCCCATCAGCAGGCGCTGCCGCCCGTCGGCCCACGCGGCGAAGTCGCTCTCGCTCGTGACGAAGCCGCGGCTCGGCAGGATCCGCGTGCCGTGCCCCCAGTGCCGCACCTGGTGTCGGAGGCGGCGGCTCGGCGGGTCCACCACCTCGAGGTCGTCGCGCCCCTGCAGGACCTCGCGCACAGTGTCGACCCGCACGTGCTCGGCGCGGTCGCCCGCCGCGCGCACGGCGTGCCGCAGGGCGCTCAGCCAGAGGTGCGCCTTCGCGCGGTGGAACGGGCGCCCCGTGAAGAACTCCTTCGCCTCGACGACGAGCAGCGGGCCGCCGTCGTCGAACGCGGGGCCGTACTGCCCGGGGAAGAGCACCCGCACGCGGCGCCCGTCGCCGCCTCCGGGGGCGTCGCGGGACGTCTCGTCGGGGTCGTGCTGCGCGTCGTCGGCCACGGGACGGACGCTACGCCGCACCCCCGACGTCGGCGCCGCGTCCTCGCCGCATGGACGTCCTCGCCGGCGCGGCCCCGTGCGCCCGAGCGGCACGGCGGTGGCCCCGTCGCACGGCGGTGGCAACGTCCGCACCGCCGCGCGAGGAAGGCACCGCCGCGCGGTCACGGTGGGGTCGGAGGGGCAGCGCACGACCGGCCGCGGGTGCGGGCAGCGGCCGGGTCAGCTGCGCGCGGGCTGCGGCGCGACGGCGCGAGCGGGCACCGGTGCGGCGGGCGGCTCCGCCACCTCGGCCCAGACGGCGTCGAGCGAGAGGCCGAGCGCCGCGGCCAGCGCCGCCACCGTCGAGAAGGCCGGAGTCGCGATGCGGCCCGTCTCGATCTTGCGGAGCGTCTCGGGCGAGATGCCCGCCGCCTCGGCGACGACGGGCAGGGTCGCGTCGCCGCGGGCACGGCGCAGCAGCGCGCCGAGGCGACGACCGCGTTCGAGCTCGGCGGGGGACAGGGGCAGGCGGACCACGGGATGATGATACCGCTACAGTCGTCGGTGAGGACGGCGTCCGTCGCCCACGTCGCGGGCCCACCACCCGCCGCCTCGAGAGGAACCACCGTGATCGAGATCCTGAGCCCCACCGAGCTGCCCCGCGCCCGCGCCGCCGGCCGCCTCGTCGCCGACATCCTGCAGAGCCTGCGCGAGCGCGTCCGCGTCGGCACGAACCTGCTCGAGATCGACGACTGGACGAGGCAGATGATCCTCGCCGCCGGTGCGACGTCCTGCTACGTCGACTACGCGCCCTCGTTCGGCCGTGGGCCCTTCGCGCACTACATCTGCACGGGCGTCGACGACGCCGTGCTGCACGCCCGCCCGCACGACCGGGTGCTGCGCGACGGCGACCTGCTCACGCTCGACCTGGCGGTCGTCCTCGACGGCGTCGCCGCCGACTCTGCGATCAGCTTCGTCGTGGGCACCCCGCGGGCCGACGAGAGCCTCGCCCTGATCGAGGTCACCGAGCGGGCGCTCGCCGCGGGCATCGCGGCCGCCCGCCCCGGTGCGCGGATCGGCGACCTCTCGCACGCGATCGGCAGCGTGCTCAAGGGCGCCGGCTACCCGGTCAACCTGCAGTTCGGCGGCCACGGCATCGGCTCGACGATGCACCAGGACCCGCACGTGTCCAACGACGGCCGCCCCGGCCGCGGCTACGTCCTGCGTCCCGGGCTGCTGCTCGCCCTCGAGCCGTGGGTGATGGCCGACACCGACGAGCTCGTCACCGACTCCGACGGCTGGACGCTGAAGAGCGCCACCGGCTGCCTCACCGCGCACAGCGAGCACACCATCGCGATCACCGAGGACGGTGCCGAGGTCCTCACCCTGCCGACCCGCGCCTCCTGACCCGCCGGGGAGCGCGCGGCGGCGACCTCGTCGCCCGGCGGCGCGAAGGAGGGCACCGCCGTGCGGGGACGGCACCGCCGTGCCGGCCGCGGGACGGCGCGCAGCCGCCCGCGGCGCGTCACATCGCCTGCGTGGGCACCCCGCCCGTGCGGTTCGTCCCCGTGTCGTCCGGGACGGCGGCGATCTGCGCCACGACGAGCGCCGCCAGGTCGCGGAGGTTCTCGAGGTCCGTCTCGGTGACCTGCCGCGGCTTGCGGTCGACGACGCTGAGCGTGCCGATGGCCCGGCCGTCCTCGCGCGTGAGCGGCACGCCCGCGTAGAACCGGAGGCCGAGCGAACCGGTGACGAGCGGGCTGTCCCTGACCCGCGGGTCGGCCGCGGCGTCCTCGATGACGATCGGCTCGGCGGCGGTCGCCATCGACGGGGCGAGGTCGACCCGGTCGTCGAGGTGCGAGAGCGTGTCGTCGAAGTGCTTCACGAACCAGGTCTGGCCGTGGTCCGTGGCGCTCATGATCGCGATGGGGGCGTCGAGCAGGCGCGCCGCCATCGTGGCGACGCGCTCCAGGGCCTGGTCGGTGGCCGTGACGACGGCGTCGTGGGCGACCTCGTCGACGGTGGACGAGCCTCCGGTCGGGTCGAAGGGCTCGTCGACGGTGTCCCGGTGCCGCGACGCCTCGGCGATGGTGACGTCGCGCAGCAGGTGCACGAGGTCCTCGCCGACGGGACGGTCCGCGGGCTCGCGCGCCGTCATCGCGCGCAGGGCGTCCCGCCAGTGGTCGGGCAACGGCTCGGGCACGACAGGGTCGCGGGTGAGCCGGGCGACCGCGGACTCGACGAGCGAGCCGGGGAACTCACGCCGACGGGTGAAGCACTGCAGCAGCACGAGGCCGAGCGCGTACACGTCGCTCGCCGGGCCGATGTCGCCGCCCCGGGCCTGCTCGGGGCTGAGGTACGCGGCGGTGCCGGTCGTGACGCCCTCCGCGGTGAGGCGGTCGGCCTCGTCGGCGAGCGCGATGCCGAAGTCGGTGAGGCGCGCGTGCGCGCGGGACGACCCGTCGCCGTAGTCGACGAGCAGGATGTTCGACGGCTTGATGTCGCGGTGCACGATGCCGTGCTCGTGGATGTACTCGAGCGCCTCCGCCATGTCGTAGCCGATCTCGGCGACGTGGCGGGGCGAGATGGGGCCGCCGGTGAGGCGCTGCTCGAGGTCCTGCCCGGTGACGAGGGGCATGACGAGGTACCGCTGCTGCCCGCCGTCGCCGTCGACGAAGCCGGCGTCGAGCAGGCCGACGAGCCCGTGGTGGTCGAGGGTGGCCAGGACGCCGAGCTCGGCGTCCTGCCGTGCGCGGTCGGCGACGCCGGGGCGGAACACCTTCACGGCGACGTCACGGCCGAGCGACTCGTCGACGGCGCGGAACACGCTCGACATGCCGCCGCGCCCGACGACCTCGCCGAGCCGGTAACGCCCGCCGAGCACCCTGCCCGTGGCGTTGTTGACGGTTCCCGCCACGCTGACCTCGTTTCCCTGGTGCCTCATCCTGCCAGGCGGGCGGAGGATCGGTCACCTCCCGTGCGGAGGATGGACGGCGGGTGTCGTCTCTGGTACGGCGCGGGCCCGCCGTCGGTCGCGGCCGGTCCGGGCGTCCGCCGGGCGTCCGCCGGGCGTCGTCCACCTGGCAAGGCGCCCCGTCGCCTTGTGCGCCCGGTCGCCGCCGGGGGAGGATCACGGGGTGGAAACGTTCATCATCGCCCTCATCGTCGTGGGCTGCGCCATCGTCGTCGCCGGCATCCTCTTCGCGCTCGTCGCCCCCTTCGTGGCCGGGCGCCGCGAGGCCGCGGTCCGGGAGCGCGACGGCCTCACCCGTCACGACGCCGTCAACTACCGCGGGCCCGCCCGCGGGCGCGGGGCGGTGACCCGCCGCTAGGTCGCGGGACGCGCACCACGCGACGTGACGAGGGGACCGGAGGCGCGCCTCCGGTCCCCTCACCACGTCACGACGGGCGCCCGGCCGTCACGGCGTGTTCATGCCGCCGTTGACGTTGAGCGTCTCGCCGGCGACGAAGCTCGACTCGGCGCTCGCGAGGAACACGTAGGCCGGGGCCTGCTCGGCGGGCTGCGCCGCCCGGCCCATCGGCGACTCGCTGGAGCCGAACTCGGGCAGCGTCTCGGGGTCGACGCCGCGCGTGGGCTGCAGCACCGTCCAGGTCGGCCCGGGGGCGACCACGTTGACCCGGATGCCGCGCTCGACGAGCTGCGTGGCCAGGCCCTTTGAGAAGTTGTTGATCGCACCCTTCGTCGTCGCGTAGTCGAGCCGGTCGGGGGCCGGCGTGTACGCCTCGAGCGACGCCGTGTTGATGATCGTCGAGCCCGGGCCGAGGTGCGGCAGGGCCGCCTTGACGATCCAGAACGCCGCGTAGACGTTCGTCTTGAACGTGGCGTCGAACTGCTCGTCCGTGATGTCCTCGATCTTCTCCTGCCACACCTGCTTGCCGGCGACGTTGACGAGGGCGTCGAGGCCGCCGAGGCCCTCGACGGCGCGTTCCACCAGCTCGCGGCAGAAGGCCGCGTCGGTGAGGTCGCCGGGGATCGCGACGGCCGTGCGGCCCGCCGCCTCGATGAGGTCGACGACGTGGCGGGCGTCGGACTCCTCCTCGGGCAGGTAGGTGATGGCGACGTCGGCGCCCTCGCGCGCGTACGCGATGGCGACGGCCGCGCCGATGCCGCTGTCCCCGCCCGTGATGAGCGCCTTGCGGCCCGTGAGGCGGCCGGTGCCGCGGTAGGTGTCCTCGCCGAGGTCGGGCACGGGGTCCATCTGCGACTGGAGGCCCGGCTCGGGCTGCTGCTGCACCTCGGGGCTGATCGCCGGGTAGCGGGTGCGGGGGTCGTCGAACGTGTACTGGTCGCGGGTCATGCTCCCCTGGTACGCCGCGCGGCTGGGTCCCCTCTCCGAACGGGGGACCGGCCGGGCCGCACGTCCGGGCACGCGCCGGTCTCGCGGGGCGCCGCGAGTCTCGCTGGGCGCCACGAGTCTCGCGGGGCTCCACGAGTCGCGCGGGGCGCCACGAATCGTACTGGCCGCCATGTCTAGACGTGGCGGCCAGTACGATTCG
>Ga0265797_10000855_pt1 | contig 55526 bp, 53 predicted proteins | sample P2T30metagenome_FD_192433 | JGI IMG/M metagenome (GOLD analysis project Ga0265797, IMG submission 192433) | Plant litter microbial communities from East Loma Ridge, Irvine, California - P2 T30 | ecosystem: Environmental > Terrestrial > Plant litter > Unclassified | place: USA: California...
CACCGCTGGACCTACTGTCACCGACAGGTACTGGGGAAGAGATCAAGCCGACTAGGAACCGGTCGGCTAGTGATGCAAGTAGAAGAGTGCTTGAGTTTGAGCGGTAGCATTTGGGACGTAGCAGGAGTGGTCTCTTTGGAGTTTAGGATTATCTCAAGACCTTGCTTCTGGTCTCTTCTGTAGACTCATGTATGGAACGTTCAAAGTTGTTTTCTGTGCACTGATGTGATGATTTTGCTAACGAGACAAAGCCAAGGTGCGCTTGACGCTGTGTAACATTGCAAGGCCTGTATTTGAGCGGCGTCGTACCATCGCTAATACCATCACAAGCATCAAACCCAAATCCATCCATTCACCAATCGCATGCTTACAACCGTTCTCAAGTACAAAATATCCTGCAATCATCATCTTGAGATCATGCTGCCCGCAAACCTCCTCGCAGCAGCCCTCGTCGGCTTCCTCTCCAACAGCACAACCTTACCAACCAACCCCTTCCACAAAATTGGCTTCGACCTAGACCACATTGGTCGTGCACGCCAGGCATCTCTTATAGAAGAGACAATACGCATTGTCTACGGGGAGAAAGAAGTAAAAGTCAATGTCGCAATTTGGAACATGCATATACCCGAATCGCACTATTTCCACGATATACTGGAGACGGGTCTGCAGCCCATGGGTAGGGGCGGTGGCTTCCGCCTTGTGGTTTTCACGGGGAAGGGGTGGCTTGCGAACAGAGGGGGAAGGGAGAAGGGTGATTGGATGTTCAGTGGGAATTATGTGGTGGATGGTGGTGTTGTGAAGTTTAAAGATGTGGAGGATGAGGGATGGTGGGGTTGGCTGCGGAGGATGGGGAGTGGATGGAGGGACGGCGATAGGAATGAACTATGACTTGCTCATGAAGTAGTCGGGTGTGTCTGAAACTCAAAGGAAGTAGTATTGCAATGCTCAGTTACATTCAACTACATAATATGCTAAGTCTTGGAGTGAGAAGACCCCTGACAGCTATCCGACGTCAACCGCGTGCGCGCCTCTAGCTCTCCACAGCTACCCCGCAAGTCTCGTACCTGGCCCGCGGCTCAGTTCCGAACGAAGCTCACTAACACCAGCTTTCTCCACACGAGCATATCTCACGATGCACGTGTATCCTTCCTTACCTCCGATGCATTCCGCGTCTGAAGATGCTTCGGTCGCTCTTTGCTCGTGCTGCAAGGTCCCGTAGGCCTGCTTACTGCGCACGACGCGGTCTACTCACACAAGCATACAGCATTGGACCCAATGAGGCATGTTCCAAGCTTCCTGATGATGTGATGGTGGAGACTGACAGTATAACAGCCGCCACTGCTGGAGAAGACGGTGCCACAGCACTTTGACGAAGTTGTGAGGCAATACGGTGACCGGAACGCGTGTGTGCCAACTAGACCAAGCTGCAAGGACGCATTGCTAATACTCGTACAGAGTGATATCGCATCATCAACATATACGCCTGACGTACGATGCGCTCGATCGCGACTCGAACAGGCTTGCCAGGGGACTGCAGAAGCTTGGCGTGAAGAAGGGAGAAAGAGTCGCCGTCAGTCTGGGTAACAATGCTGAGTTCGCTACTGTATGGTGGAAGCATGTTGGAGACGCATAGTTGCTGACCAGGGGAAAGCTCACGTACGCGCTGTTCAAACTGGGAGCGATACTGGTGTGTAACCAACCGGCTAGAAGCATGGGTACCAGCAGCTAACAGCTCACAGGTGCCACTGAATCCCTCGTTCAACGCACCCCAAGTCCTCAACGCGATCAACCACCTAGATGCCGCGCATCTCATCATCGGAGCCGAAACGAACCTCCCGCGTAAAGACCCGCGATCCAATATCTCGCTCCTCACGCACTTGATACCCAACCTCGCCGGCTCGACCCTCGAATCCGAACTCGTCCCGTCGCTGAAGAACGTCATACTGGTAAATAATGCGCAAGGCAGGGTGGATCTGGGAGACTATAGGAGTCTCAAGAGATACGAGCACGTATTCGAGGATGGCGCACAGGACAATGCGTTTGAAGATCAAGGCCTGCATCCGGATGACATCGTCAATATCCAATTTACGTCTGGCACTACAAGCATGCCGAAAGCTGCGTGCTTAAGTCATAGGAGTATCTTGAACAACGGAAATAGCATCGGCGATAGGATGCTATTAACGCCAGACGACGTTGTGTGCTGTCCGCCTCCATTGTTCCAGTAAGTCCTTGTAGCAATCTACTGTCAACATCAACTGACTCTTTGTAGTTGCTTTGGATGCATTCTGGGATACATGGCCACGGCCACCCACGGTAGCGCCATCGTCTTTCCCACCGAAGCCTTCAACGCCCTGGCCACACTTGAAGCCGTTCGCGAATACAAATGCACAGCCCTCTATGGCGTCCCCACCATGTTCGTAGCTGAACTGGAGCTGCTGGCTCACGGTGCTGTACCCAAAGATGGCTTTCAATATCTGCGTACCGGCATTGCAGCAGGCTCTGCTATACCCTCGGAACTCATGCGCAAGCTACACAAGAACCTGAACTTGACTGAGTTGACCATCTGTTACGGCATGACCGAGACCTCTCCTGTATCAGCCATGACCACCACGGACGACCCCATCGAAAAGCGCATCGACAGCGTCGGTCGTCTTCTCCCACACGTTCGCGCCAAAGTCGTCAGTCCGTCTGACTGGTCGCGCACACTTGACGTAGGCCAACGCGGCGAACTCGCAGTGTCAGGCTACCTCCTCATGAAAGGATACTGGGGTGATACAGCACGCACAGAGGAAGTTCTACAACCGGACGAAGACGGTATGCTATGGATGCATACCGGAGATGAGGCGTCCATGGACGAAGAAGGATACATCAAGATTACTGGCAGGATAAAAGATCTGATCATCAAGGGGGGCGAGAACATCCATCCACTAGAGGTCGAAAATTGTCTCTTCGCTCATCCTGCTATCAGCGAGGTTAGCGTGGTGGGTCTACCTGACGAGCGGTACGGTGAGGTTGTCGCAGCCTTCATAGTCACGCATGCTGGCGATGATGGGAACGTGACCACGGACGAGGTGCGAAACTGGGTCAGGGAGAAATTGAGCCACCATTTAGGTAAGTCCATGCGCTCCTAGAACGTCGAATCCGAAGCCTCGGGCCCGCCTAGGAACTATGCTGACTGTATGAACTAGTGCCGAAGTACGTCTTTTGGGTCGACAACTACCCCAAGACTGCGAGTGGAAAGATCCAGAAATTCAAGTTAAAAGAGCAAGGAATTGCGCTCTTACAGGAGGGTAAAGGACTAGTCTAACGCTCTGTGCGTCTTGCGCCCTGCAATAAGAAACATACTTCTCCTGACTGTCGTGGGTATCATGGATCTGATGACTAATTCGGAACAGAGACTTTCTTGACGAATTTGCCGGTCTTACAAAACCATCATTAGTGGCAACATCTGTCACTAACCGAGAGCCTTACAGATCTGTTCCTAGCCGAAAACATACGATTAACAAGGGTCCTGATGTATAGTACTTTATACGAGGGACATGTGTGGGTCGGCTCAACATACTGCATTCAGGCGCGTAAGCCTCGCAGCTTGGTACTATCCCGGTCTCCTAACACGGACAAGAGTGCCTGCACACAGAATTTGTTACCCGCGTTTTCGACCATTTTTGGATAAAAAAGCGAGGATTAGGGTAAGGTTTACAAGCTTGCAGGTCGATTTGCGCTGCATGCGTGGATCATTCGCGTCAGCCTTTCTTATGCATGAAGTGCACCCTCCAAAACGTACTCGCACGCATAACTTTCGATTTCTAATCGCGCCTGTCTTGCACGCCAGAGAATTTGCTTTCCAACACTCACGTGCTAGTTACACACTATATTGTCGCTCTTGGCACCTCCTCATTCTCTATAAGAGTGCGCAGACTAGCTAGCATTTGAAGCTCAACGTGTCTTACTGTGGAAAGGTACAAATACACCTCGTACGAATCAGAACTTACCCCCATCGATATCGACACCAACCCCTTCACCTCCTACTTGAAGAGACAGTCCCAGTAGGCTCTCGTCTCCACACACGCGAACATGTCTAAACCAGCAACGAACACCAAGACGCCTACTCCCTCCAACCCCTCCTCTCTAAAGCCCCGCTATGGGATCCGTAAACTGGAATCCAAACATCTGCTCTGGGCGACCGCCATCCTAGCCCACAGCCACGGTTTCCACTCCGCCATCTGGCAGCACATCTGGCCCGACAAAGCACTCGGCCGCTGGACACTAGAAAGTGCCAGAAAACTCGAGTACCTCGTCGCCCACCAAATCGACTCTGGTCTATCCTACGGCGTCTTCGACACAGAATATCAGTTCAAGACCCCCGAGGCGAAAGAAGCAGGCGGGAAGCTATTCTGGGATGTCAATGAACCGGAAGAAAACAGTGTGGAGCAAACCCAAGGGCGGAAGGCAGAGGGCTTGAGACTACTCCGCCAGATGGACTTCCCATTGGTTAGCATAGCGTTGTCGTACGACGGCTTCGCCCCTCTCGATCCCGCGAAGATGGGCCCGGTAGACGAAGCGATACCAGAATTCAGTCCGCTCTTCGGCGCTCTGAGGAAGCTCGATCCGAGGGATCCAGCGGAGTGGAAAGCTACCGCACCAGGCCAGGTACTGATGCGCAATGCGACGTCTACACGCCACGACTATGAGGGCGAGGGTGTTGCGTCGGGCGCAGCGCGTTGGCTGCGCCGCGAGGCCAAGTTGATGGGGTTTAGGGGTATCCAGATTGAGTGTATTGCGGATGCTGTGACGCATCTTTGGAGTGATGGTGTGGAGGAGCCGTTTAAGGGAAGAGTGGTTAGTGAGTTTGATACGGAGACTTGGGAGGATGAGGAGGGAAAAAGGCCGTTTGGTTTGGCGAGGCAGAGGTGTACTAAGTGTTGGGTTGATCTGTAGGCTGGTGGTAGATGAGAGGATGAGAAGGGAGTGGATTTGGATTTTAATGACCTAATGGTTGCTCATTTGATTATGCTGCGTGGAAGCGTCCTCTACTGGTACTGAGTGATGAGACCTCTGACGTCAGTGCCCAGGTGGTGTACATCAGCCGACGGGTACAGTCAAGAACTGCAACACTTTCTGAATCACAATCAAGCTCTGCTTTCATGCTACACATGACCTCAGATTCTATCGAAAGACCGTAGTAATTCCGATACCCAGCAACATCGACAAAATGACCGATATTCGCCCGCGGGCTGAAGCCGAGCTTCTCGTTACAAGAACATGCTATCTCTCAAACGATCCCGTCTTCTTCATAGTCCTCATCATCGCAGAGTACAACTTCAAAGAGGGAGTTATATACCTCCAAGATGGTCTCGCAGGCTCGAGGCTTTACCAGCCCATGAACTCCAGCCAATTTATCCAGTGTGTCGACAATGAGACGGGTGAGGAAGTTGAAGTCGTGCGCCAACGCACAGCGCCAGTTCTCTTTCGCGAAGACCAAAGCGAAGTCATTTTTACGACAGGGAGGCCCAGTAAGTCCTGCGAAATGCCGTTCATCACTACTGCTCTCCGACCAAATAGGAAGTACAGACTGTGCTTCAAACCGACAACCCCAATTTCGCATTGGCCAGTCAGCGCGGTGAATACTTCGACTTCTCTTTCAAGAAGCCCGGGCGGTTTGCTATCTGCGTCTGAACTTCCTACACCAGCCACACCGACTATACCCTGGCAGGCCGCCAACGGAAACGACACAATCGTCTTTGAGACCCGAACTTCGCGACCAAAGACACCAAAAGTCACCGTCTCTCTATCAGCTCCATCGACATATTCTCTCTCCTCTCCCATCAAGAGATTCGCTTTCACGCTCACGTTCTCGACAGACGCCGCATATCCCTTCACGGTCCACGCAGATCGCGCATGGGTCAAGTCTCTTCAATCCGACTTGGCAATCCTCGACGCAACATCGCGACGCAAGCTCGAACCCTATCTAGATGTATATCGAGAGCATTACGAAAATGAAAGACACGAGTTCATACGATTCGAAGGAACGTATACGGAGCACCGAGAGTTGGATTTCGGAGGCGGGAATTTAAGTAGGTTGGAGCTAGAGGTTGGGAAGGAGTATATACTCTGCCATCTCGGCGGATCGTGGTGGTGGACGGAGGATACGGTCGAGGGGATTATGGACTACCTTGCTTCTTGGAGTAGTGCAGGGTTGGAAGTAGGTACGAAAATCGAGTTTGAGGGCGCAGGGGAAGTGAAGTTTACGGTGGTGGAGTGATGATACTCTGAGGGTATACGAGCAGTCGGTTGATGTGCATCTTGAGTGTCACAGCTAAGATAGTTTTGGAACGATACGACTACGTGAAGCCGTTGCGCAGTCGTGGAACAAGACTGAGAGGCAAGCAGCCGTCAATACACTGGTACCGTCCATTCCTCGAGCAGCACATCGACGATGTCTCTGTCCACCGAAGTCGAAGCCGTTTCAGTCGCTGTCGTCTCCTCATTCTTGACCAGCGGAAAAGAAATATTAGCGGTACTCTCGGAACCGTGGTCCACCCTATCCTTCCTCACGCGTAGCCTTCTTTTTGAGTCAAATTGAATAGCGTGTTCCATTCCATGATCCGGCGAGGGCTGTTGGGATGCTAGAGGCGACCAAAAAAGCTTTGATCTAGATTCGGGAGACCTGGACCGCGGCCGCTTGCTGCCGACTCTTTTCTCTATGTTAATCTGGAGGCTCTCTTTTCCATGTGAGTCGTCGGCATCGGGTTCTTCATATCCTGATGATGGAATAGATGGAACGGGTACGCCTGACGGTGGTCTAGGATTCTCAGATGTAACAAGAAAGCCTTCAGTGTGGTCGGCGATCTTTAGCCTGCGACAGGCTTCACTGGGAAGCTCCTCTTGCTCGGCATTCCGCTTTATGCAGCTACCGCACGGATAGCTAGCATTGCACTGCAATTGATTAGTAAAAAGTGGAAAGATAAGTTGAACATACGGTACCTTGAGGTTTAGGCTTTGGCAGTTCTGACAAGCTCCTATCAAGCGCATTGCAGCAGCATTGCGCCTTTGCTCTGCCGTCAACGCCTTTTTTCGGCCACGCAAGGGTTTACCATTACCAGCTTCTGTCTTCCCTGCATTCAATGTGTTCGGCTGACCATGAGTAAATGGAGATGCGTCCGGATCTGAACGTGCCTTCTTTCTAGACTGAGACAGACTAGTTCCAAGTTGTCTACGATTTGTCGTCAATTGGCTATCCCCATCTTGTTCCTGTTCATGAGGTGGATTGCTTCTCCTTTTCCGACAATCCAAGAACATCAACTGATATTGATAGTCTCGCAGGGCAGTGTTAGGGCTCGGCGGTTGCGGTAAGAGAGTTGAATCTGCGGTCAGCATAGGAGACTGGGTATGCAGCGAGCTTCCGACACCGCTTTGTGATGACTGAGACGTCTCAGGCATCACGATTTTCATGTACGAAGGCGGGGTAAGACCAGACGTAGAAGTTGGGGGCAGCATGGGCCTGGTGAGCATGGGCATAGCAGGACTAGGCAGACTATGAGCCATCCCTGTCATTCGCTGCATTGCAGCCTGCGACTGCGCCTGAGCCTGTTGTTGAGCCGTAGTTTGCGCCTGTCTCTGCCTCCGTGCCCAGATCTGCGCTAACGATTCAGGGGACGGTTGAGGAAGTGCTGATTGTTCTTGGTTGAGAGAACGTTCTGGTCGCTGGGCAGAAGGATCAGACGGAGTCCCTGGCGCCGCATCAGCCGCTGGCATTGGAGGATAATCGATCGTATATGCTGTAGAGAATGGGATCGGTTCGACCGATTCATAGGACACAAGAGGCGGGTACTGTGAGCTCTGCGTCGACGATATGGCATCGAGATTGGGTGTCTGCTGAGGCACTGCACGCTGCCCTTGGCTGAAATAGAAATCATCCAATGGAAAACGCGTGCTCTCACCCGGGACGTGAAGAAAGCTATCAAAGTCAAAATTCTCCAGACTGCCCGAGTTATCGTTCATATCGAAATCAATGAATGGAGCAACCTTTCCAAAGTCGGCAGCTGACGGAAGCTTGATACCTGATTCAAATTTGCGACAAAAGCGTTGATACATCTTGTGCACGTGTCGCTTCCGATGCTTCTTCTTGTCGACGTCGAAGTTCTTCTGTAGCATTGTGATGCGCTTCAACAGTTTCTTCACATGGTCCGCTGCTTTTGCCAGCTCTTCGGTCGAGATTTGCTCTTCATTGTCATCGCCTGACATCGTTGCGTCGCTGTCAGAAGTGTCCGAATCATTTGGGGTCGAGAGTTCGATGGTAATGGCGTTTGGCTGAGGCTTTGGGACTTTCTCTAGCGGAGGCAGCTTAACAACCTGAGCGTTGGCCATAAGCTCCAAAGTTGGAACACGAAAGGCGGCGCTTGATCCTCGAAGGGTTTCTTCATCATTGATTGCGATATGACAAAATCTGTTTTCGAGAGCTTGCAGGCTTTTGAGTGAGTCCTGCTGTCGCTGGTGCAGTTCGCGGATCTTCTCACGCTCTTCATTCAAGACACCTTTTTCCATTATTCTGTGGCTATCGTCAGCTGCATTTTATGCATGGTAGTGTATTAACTCGGCTCACCCTCGCGCCTGACCTTGGGCTAATTGCAAGACATGCAACAAAAGCACAAGGCTGTTTTTCAAACTCTCAAGTCTCCTTCGGTTCAATTCGACCCGCTGTTCCTTCATCGGCCAGGCCAGCTTACCCATCACGCTCAAGCTTTTCTTTCCATCCTTTGCAGTCTTTCTCCTCTTCTCTACTATCTCTGATACTTCGTCGAAGACGCTTTGGCACTTTTTGATGATGTTGTTAGCGTCCTGGATAGCCTTCTTCGACACGATGGATCCGGCCTCCTCGGACTCAAACACTCTGCCTACGCTTTCGAGCGCATTCGATGTAAGTTCTACATCTTCGGCAATGTCCTTGACGTCTTGGTCTGCCCGCGCGGCTGAGTTCGTGAAGTTGTACAACGCGACGCTGAGCTTGGCACCAGCCCCCGCGATCTGGATGATGCTAGCTGCGAGGCCTATGACTTCGGCCATCGTAGGATACTTGCTGCGTGCGCATTACTTGTCCGTTCGAAAGTGTCGCATTGCAACGGTGCTAGGATTGAGCGCGAAGATAAGGGCGGATTGAGTGGGAAAGCAGCCTTCTTGCGAAGGCTGAGTGCCTGCATGACCCGCTGCGGCTGAGGCGCAGCCGCATGCCGTGAACGCCTTGCCATGGGAATTAGAGCAAATGAGGATGCCGTCGCACATGCGATGCTGTACAGCGCTGTGAGAAATGCAGGCAAAGATATGCGACAATTATTTCGCGTACAGACATGATAGGTGTCCTACGTAGTGCTTGGGTCCAGTGCAGGTGCATGTGGCCCTCAGGTGTGCCTGCCTGTTTCGATTCCTCAGTTCCGCGCCTCCGCATCGAATCACTATCTCACACCGGTCGACTGAAGAAAAAGACGAGCTCCTTTTCATTTCCACAAATTATACCTTGACAATGACACGTGCACCAAAGAATGAATGGGCAAGCAGCTCTCTTCGGTTTTATCGCGGCCGAGCTTCGCACAATAATACACCGGCTGCAGGATGAACAAGCGGAAGAGTTGGGAGACCATACAGTGCAGGAACTTTGAAAGAGTAAGGTCGGTCTGGCGCATCATGCAGAATGTGAATGGTATAAACATCATGTTCTGAAGCTAGGCTCTGGGTATATAGCGAAACAGCATGGCAATGCAACAAAAAACGTAGGAATGGCGTGTGACTTCATCGAGCGCCCTCAGCTACCCTCCACCTACTTGACATGTACAAGTTCGGGTGTCTGCTGGTAGTAATCCTGTTGCCCATTGCCATAGCCGTACGTGACCTGCTGCTGCGTAACGGGCGCATACGTTTGTTCGGTCTTCTCTATCGTCTGGTTCCAGGAGACGTGTTTGGCGATGCCCAGCAGCGTTATAAAAGCCAAACATTTGACTAAGCCCATGATGTAAGACAAGGCCAGCGATGCGCCAAGAGAAGGTGTTACGGGCCAGTAGATACTGGATGAGTAGACTACCCCTAATGATGCGTTCACGAATAGGGTAACATAGAGGGCGGTAACCCAGCCGAATAGGTCCTGGGGCTGTTAGCAAATGTACCAGCAGATAGTAGCTGCCATGGACTTACACCTCCGGGTAAGCGTCTTGATCTCAGTGCCGAAACGTTTGACAGAGACATAGCCGCCGAAATGATAACAACGATCGTCCATACGATGTCGTAGGCAAGATCGAGACCATTTGAAACTAGTAACGCAAAGTCCCAGTTGGATTCGAAGGAGTTGTCCGCCAATGCGACGTAGGCAAACATGATAACGTCTGCTAGGATGACAGCAAACGCAACCCCGATAGTAATCAGAAGTACGGTCTTGGAACCAGATGACATGTTTCCAAATTGCTTGTGCAGCATGGAGTTCAGGACGTAAACGAACACGAACAGCAGCGCAGCATTGGCCAAACTGCTCATGATGGCGGAGGCAACGTTGATATTCCAATAATCAATGTAGTTGATGTTGTCGCACTGTGACATGACTTGGCTTACGAGACTCAAAATACGCGCGCTGGAGCATGTTAGCACTTCTAAAGCCTGTGAAATATACTTTGTCCTTACATTACTTGGAGGAATAGGGCTACAACGAAAGGTACACCAATCAACTTCTTTCCGACACCGCTCTTCTTGCGGGCAAAAAACGTTGATATGAAAATACCAGTGTACAGAACCAGGAACAGCACCACAAATGCAAGCGCGGCTTGACTGTACGGTGTATTAAAGGCGTCCGGGCATGAAGCATTGCTGTATCCGGTGCCGCCGCCGCCGCTGCGTCTGGGTGCCATGGCGAAAAGGTGTTGGTGCTGATGATCAAGTCCCTCAGTGGGATTTCCGAAGTCAATGGGAGGTGAGTTGGCGTTCGACTGACGTTAAGACGCGAGACACAGTTCGCGGCGACCTCAAGAGTATTTCAGCAATAACAACTGCATGCTGCATTGGTGCTCCGCCTTCTCACAGCCTGCAGCCTTCCCGTTTTTCCCGTTTTTGGGATTAAGTCAGGGGCAGCTGAAGCGTCGCTAAGCCTCTCAAAGCGTTTGTCGGGCGCCTTACTGTGCCAGAAGGATCGAAGCGAGAGTGCGCGAGATCCTGTGGACGCCTTGGAGCCGGGGTGTCAAAGCCTCAGCGCGTAGACATACTGTCTGGCATACCCCGAGCGCAGTGCATTTGATAAGAAAGGTATACTGGCTTGGGTTTCTCGTAAGAAGTCATGTCCGCAATATGTTGAAATGAGACGGTGAGGCTGGTTGCGGGTTACGTCGGGGTCAACGCTGTTGCCGACCCTAAACCAAAAAAGACCGGGCTGTGCCTCAAATAGCAGTGGTCTGCGGGTAGTCCGGCTCTGCAAGCGGCTCAAGAGAGTGTCGCGTCGCAAAGTGGAACGCACGGCATGACAGGAAGGCCGCCCAAAGGTGCCCAGGTGATCGCCCGGGCAATTTAGCCTTGCGAGTGGCTGGAGCTTCACGTGACGTGGCTAGTGCAGCCACGGATCAGTTTCCGCGATGCAGGGCGCGGCATTACATCATGTTCGTCGCCTCGACCAAAAGCCATTTCCCTGCGCGTCTCATTCACGCGCGTCTGTTCTTTCGGAGGATAGGCGGTCAGCTGCTCTGATTTATCTTATCATAGCTCGGCCGTCGTCTTACATCTCGCCGTGAGCTTGCAACATCCACCTGTTCCGATGATTCCGTTACAAGGGACCCACGCCACAAGTCTCTCTACCAGCCACGGACATCCGGTATATATCCTCAGACTGCCGCGTATCCATCTCCAAACCGCAAATTATTGAAGACGACACAGACAGGAAGCTGCAGAGTCAAAAATTCTAATCTACACCGCTGGTGCCCAAGAAGTCAGCAATGGCACACGTATTGCAGGGACTGTCGACGCGACCCGCGCTCGGTAGTCACGACACGTGGACAGCCAACGCAGCATCGGAAACACTGGATGTGGACGGCGCAACAACATTGAGTCCCCAAAACGATGAGCAGGCAGCAGACTCGCGAAGTAGAAGCACCACAGCGATACCGTCCGATGACAGTGGTTCAGAAACGCAGGTGGTCGAGAAACCCGGAGGCCGTAGGAAGAGCATCCAGGTCGTTTTAGAGCAATCGGGAAAGAAGGGCGAATACACCTTTACTGCTAAAGATCCTGTCTTCCAAGAGGTTCTTCAGTCGGGTCTGCGGCGAGAGGCTGAGAAACTCAATGGAAAGGCGAAGGGGAAACCCCGCGATCTTGTCTTCACACAACAGTTCACCACGTTCGATCGCCAAAACGCGTCCGCTGCGCACTCCCCGTTCCATGGATTCTTCACACTCTTCTGGATTGCGATGGCTTTGCTACTCGCGCGAATAGCAGCAGGCAACTACAGGACGAAAGGCTCCGTATTTGGGGATGCAGAGATTCTGCACTTGATGATCGACAAAGACTTGTTCGTCATGTTGACGACCGATGTCGCAATGTGTGTAGCCACCAGCTTTGGCTTCTTCCTGCACAAGGCCATTGTCAACGACTATCTGACCTGGAACGGCTCAGGCTGGCTCATACAGTCCTTGTGGCAGACTTTCTTCACTTGCACCATCATCTGGGTTACTTTCTGGCGAGACTGGCCTTGGACTCATACAGTGTTCATCGTTCTCCACGTCTTCGTGTTGCTGATGAAGCAGCACGCTTACTCCTTCTACAACGGCTATTGTATGTGATCCGCACTGAAACAAGAGACCTGAGCTGACTATCAATAGTATCGCGAGTATATCGACGACGCAATCTGCTCCGTGAGAAACTATGCCAACTCGATGATATCAAAGCGCATGAGGGCCCGACCCAAACAGATCCTCCGACTGAGGCGCTAACTGCTTCCGGTCTTGAGAAATCTGACCAAGGCCAGTTGACGCGTCGGGGAAGCATTGGGCCAAAGTACTCTACCAATCTATCAAAGGAAGAGTCTGAGATTGCATCTATCGGCAAAGCTATTGAAACCGGGAACCCGCTGGATTCGGAACAGATTGAAGCCTTTCGACGCGTGCTCAACACCGAGATTACGATTCTTGATGAAGAGCTTCGTGGAAAGTGCACTACCACTGATAACGTCTACCCGAACAACTTAACGTTCTACAACTTTGTAGAGTGGGCGTGCCTTCCCACACTCGTCTACGATCTAGAGTACCCCAGGCAGGAACGCATCAACTGGTGGTATGTAGCGGAAAAGTCAGCGGCCACCCTGGGAGTCATCTGGATTATGATCATCATCTCGCAAGCATACATCTACCCAGTAGTCGTAGAGACTATGCGACACAAAGAGGCTGGCATGTCGCTCGATGAGCGATGGAAAGAGTTTCCATGGGTTGGTAAGTGCTACATCACTATTAGACTGTCGAATATACCGCTAACGATCTCCCTTTGTAGTATCCGATATGCTCTTCCCCCTTCTCCTCGAACAGCTTCTCAGCTGGTACGTCATATGGGAATGTCTCCTCAACGTATTGGCAGAAGTCACGCGTTTTGCCGACCGCGGTTTCTACGGCGCGTGGTGGAACTCTGTATCCTTCGATCAATACGCTCGCGACTGGAACCGACCGGTCCACAACTTCCTGCTTCGGCATGTCTACCACTCGTCGATATCATTTTTCCATCTATCTAAGATGCAGGCAACGTTCTTCACTTTCTTGCTTAGCGCTATTGTGCATGAGGTTCTCATGTTCTGTTTGTTCAAGAAGGTCAGGGGGTATCTGTTCACTTTCCAGTTGACGCAGCTGCCGCTGGCAGCGTTCAGCAAGACGAAGTTCATGAAGGGGAGAGATACGTTGGGGAACATTGTGTTTTGGTTTGGTCTCTTCATTGGACCTAGTGTTATCACCAGCTTGTACCTTATCGTTTAGATGTACTAGTACGTCGTCGACTCTCAGCTCTCTTTCAAACAATACATTGGTTGCTTAGTCTTGGACGCATTCAATTCTCTGAGGCTTGTGCGCCTTTGCTTCTCTCTTCCTTCAACACTTCTAATACTCTTCGCGTCAACCTATCGCGCTCACCAACATCCACAGTACCATACGTATCCTGCGATTGCTTGAAAATGTTCTTTTCCCATCCATCTCCAACATTTGGCTTCCCCGCATCCTGCCAACAATCTTGCACCGTACCCCCGATATTCTTAAAGAAGCCTTCTAACCCCGCCGGTCCACCACCAGCATGATAGCTCTTGAAAGGTCCGGCCACTGCCCACCGCGGCCCCATACTGCTCTCTACAATGCTATCCAATTCCTCCACGGAGACAACCCCCTCAGCTACAAGATGGATAGCTTCGCGCAACAGCGCAAATGCCAGCCTGTTCGCCACGAAGCCAGTCGTCTCTTTCTTAATATGTATCGGTACTCTCCCACGACCCGTCCAAAACTCCTGTGTCCGTTTGATGACTTCCTCCGAGGTATCCGGCGACGGCACTAGTTCCAGCAACGGCATGATATGCGGCGGGTTATACGGATGCACGACCAATAACCTCGACTTGTCCTGCATATCTTGCGCCTGCTGCGAGGCTGGGATACCAGACGTGCTACTCCAAAACAGCGAGTGTTCTGGTGCATGCTTCTCCACGTTCGCCCATAGTTGTTTCTTAAAGGCGAGGTTCTCCGGACCAGACTCTTGGATGATGTGCGCGTCTTCTACAGCTGCATCGAGGGATTTGGCGATGCGAATGTTGGAGATAGCAGCTGCTGCGGGTTCTTCTGCGAAGAATTTTGGTAGCTTTTCTTCGACGTATTGGTCGACATCTGGTCGGGTGTCGTAGATGGTGAGTTGAGAAGGGCCGAGGAGGTGTGATAGGTGGAAGGCGGCGAAAGATAGGCCAATAGTTCCGGTGCCGATGAGAGTGATTCTGAGGTCTTTGTTACTTTCTACTTTCAAGATAGGGTCTTGTTGCGAATCTCCTGCGTCGGACATTGTTGGTTGTGGAGATGACGGATTAGTTCGGCTAGTCGTAATGAGAGGTTTGAAAGTCGCGGTAGCTATCTGGGCATGGGCCTTGTTATATCTAGGTTCTGTGTACCAATGATTTTGAAGTTCCACTCAAACCTTGTAACAAGATGAACTAGTGTGTGGCAATGAAGCGGCTCTTACACACCCTGGCTCGGATGTTACCCGAAATAACGTCAGAAGGACTGCCGATCATAACCGCTTTCAGATAGCTCGGGAGCTGCTCCTTCCCCGCCTTGCACCTTATCCCCGCTCCACGAGCGACTCGAGCGCTGCGAATCCGATGGAGATGAGCGCGCCGAGGAAGAATGGTGGCAGTCGCCTATTAGAAGGCATGGAGGCAGTCCATCCATGGTCACTCGCTTCTAAACCCGTCACTTTCTGTACCTGATCGTGTCCCACGACTCTGCAGTGCTGCTTTCCTCGCATTAGTATACCCGGTTATAAGTCGCGTGTTGTTTCCGATCCATTGCTGAGCCAATTGCATCAATATGGTAATCTTCAAGTCCAGGCAACCGCCTATCGATCGTAAGTTGTCAAAAGTCGAATTTACCATGCCAATGCATTAATGTTGATGCTGACCGCTATAGTACCAACCGAATTGACGGACTGGGACTGGCTCTTCGACTCCGCCTACTCGCCCATTAACAAATACCCACCGAACGAACTAGCTGGGTTCCAAAACGCGATTACGAAGGAGCGTGTAAACTGGGCCGATGTGAAGAAGTACTCCACATACATTTCCACCGCGCTGGTGAAGAATTATGGCCTCAAAGAAGGCGCGACAGTGGCGCTGTTCAGCCAGAATACTGTCTGGTACCCGGTGGCCATGTTTGCTGGGCTTCGCGTAGGAGCGAAGATCAGCGGTGCTAGTCCAGCATACAACGTTGAAGAGATGACATTCGCGCTGAAGACCGCGGACGCAAAGTTCTTGATGACTACGCCCGGCAGTATGGAGATCGCAGCTGCGAGCGCAAAGGCTGCAGGACTACCGCAGTCCAACGTGTTCTTATTGGAGGGCGAGTTACCTGGATACACCACCGTTCAGGATCTAATTCGTATGGGAGAGTCGTATGGCGACTCCGGGCAGACCTCCGTATTCAAGCTGCCTCCTGGCAAGAAGAACAAGGACGTTTGCGGTTTCCTGTCTTTCTCCTCTGGAACGACTGGATTGCCAAAGGCTGTGATGATCAGTCACCAGAATGTCATAGCGCAATGTCTTCAGGTACAGCAGATCACGCCTGAAACCCAGAAAAAGATCATGGCCGTACTGCCGCTGTTTCATATTACCGGTCAGTAATTAACTATGTACGAATTGCATGTGAGACAAACACTGACTTCGTATACACATCTTTAGGTCTGGTCCATCAGATGCATCTGCCTGTCTTACTCAACGCCGAGGTCGTCATGCTTCCGCAGTTCACGATGGAGAAGATGTTGGATGTCATCGTTGAATACAAGCTTAGTGAGCTGCTACTGGTACCACCGATTCTCATCCGACTCGTGCGCGACCCGTTGGTTGACAAGTACGACCTCAGCCATGTCACACGCTTTTCTTCCGGCGCAGCTCCGCTCTCAGAAGAGATCATTCAGCAGCTTCAGAAGAAGTTTCCCAATACCGGATTCAAACAAGGCTACGGGATGACAGAGTCATGTTCGTGCATTACTGCACATCCACCTTCGAAGTTCTCCTACAAATATGCGCACTCGGGTGGTGCGATCGTAGCTTCTACCGAAGTCAAGATCATCAAAGACGATGGCACGGAAGGGGATGTTGGGGAAGACGGTGAGGTCCTCGCTCGCGGACCGCAGGTTGTCATGGGCTATCTCAATAATGAGAAAGCGACTCGCGACACTTTTGATGCCGATGGCTTCCTCCATACCGGCGACCGCGGTGCTATCGACGAAGAGGGAATGATCCACATCTCGGATCGTATCAAGGAGCTCATCAAAGTGAAGGGTATCGGTGTCGCGCCGGCTGAACTCGAAGACCTGCTTCTGGGCCACCCGAAGGTCGAAGACGTCGCAGTGATGAGCGTGAAGGACGATTACTCTGGTGAGCTTCCGAAGGCGTACGTCGTACTGAAGCCGGGAACGGAAGAGAGCACAGCGATCGGGAAAGACATCATCGAGTATGTCAAGGAGAAGAAGGTCAGATACAAGTGGGTCAAGGAAGTGGAGTTCATCAATGAGATTCCGAAGAGTCCTTCAGGCAAGATTCTGAGGAGAGTGCTGAGGGACAAGGAGAAGAGTGGGAAGTTTGGTTTTGTTGTCAAGGACGAGGCTAGGGCAAGGCTGTAGATCAGTGATGTTATTGGTCACTACATTCAGAAATCCTTTAGCGACACTATGTACACGCAGGCAACAGCGAACCCGGTGATCAGCAGCGACAGACTCGACACACTTTCTTTTTGATTAGCTGCACTCCGAATCGAGGCGCTGTCCGTCCTCTTGCACGTAGCGCGAAATACAAGGCCTCTCGTATACGTTTCTTCATCAAACACTACGGTCTTAGTGGGATCGCGCTTTGGTGCTTCGCTAGTCGGGAAGTATGGCAGATCCAGCTGCAGGTTATACGCAGCACCGACGATGGGGATGTCACAAATTACAAGAAGTCAGCTCAAGAGGACAGCAATATCATAGCAGTGGCCGTAAGTTTGTACAGCTCTTTTTACACATCTTGTTGGGCTGAATCAGCATTAGGGAACTATTATCGCCCGTATCAATCTTTCTGAAGGCGATTATGGTTTCCACTGCAGCCCGTACCACGAAAGACATGGATGACAAATGACGTGTGAGGGCGTGGTGGGGTCGGCGTTTGTGCCCCTCCGACAGGGTCTTGGATCAGAAAAGTTGCTCGAAGAAGGTGCAATTTTACATTTCTAAGCAACATACTGCGCCCCGTCATATAACTTTGCGCAAACAGCAGTGCGCGCTTTTCTGTACCCAGATCTCTCACATATCTCAATAATCGAATCAAAAAGCCAACAACATGGCCATCACGAACCCGACGCCCAACCAGCCCCAGCACGACGAGGACGACATCGACGTACATGATGTGGACAACACCCTAGACGCCGAGGAGGCGGAAGAGATTGTGGAGGACGATGGCGACGTGCCCATGGACTCAGACGACGAGGGTGACGAGGGTCGCCAAGAGATGGAGATGGAGATCAACCTCCAAAACGACTCGGTCGCGCATTTCGACGAGCACAAGGACAGCATCTTCTGCATAGCGCAACACCCCGTACACCACGAGATCATCGCGACAGGAGGCGGCGACGATGTCGGCTACATCATCGACGCGTCTTCGGCGGCAGCGGCGCAACCGAGCAGCGACGGACAGCCCACCGAGCGCGAGGGCCTGAAGAGCATCTTCACACTAGACGGACACAAGGACTCGGTCAACGCCATCACATTCACCCAGCCAAAGGGACAATTCGTCGCGACAGCTGGCTTGGACGGAAAACTGCGCGTATGGCAGGGCGTCCCCGACGGCAAGAAGTGGAAGTTCCTGGCAGAGGCACAAGAAGTCGAGGAGATCAATTGGGTCATCCCCAACCCGTCGCCCGACCACCCCAACGTCGTCGCGCTCGGCGCCAACGATGGTTCAGTATGGGTGTACCAGATCAGCACAGAGAAGAACAACGAGCTACAGGTCCTACAAGCATACTACCTCCACACCGAGACCTGCACTGCCGGCACATGGTCGCCCGACGGCTCCCTCCTCGCTACCATCTCCGAAGACTCGAGTCTATACGTGTGGGATGTATTTGGCGATGCCGCATCCCAAGGTCTCACCGCGACTACCGATTCGCAGGCCGTGGTAGGCCTGACAGGTCTGGACGAGCGCTTCCGCGTTGAGGGCGGACTATACTCAGTCGGCATCCCGCCATCGGGCGCTTTCGTCGCAGTCGGTGGTCCCGAAGGCCAAATTCGCATCGTCGGACTCCCCCGTCTTTCTCTCGCTGCGCCCGCGCAAGCATCTACATCATCGAGCGGTGGAGGCGCAAAGAACAAAGCTGGAGGAGGCAAGCAGGCTGGCGCCAAAGGCGGTGCTTCGTCAGCTGGCCAAGCTGGCCAGATCTTGGCAAGTCTCCAAGCTGGAAGCGACAACGTCGAGTGCATGAGCTTCTCCTCCGCACCACTCACCCTCATGGCTGCCGGCAACGTCGACGGCTCCATCACCCTCTTCGATACCGCACACCGCTTCGCCGTCCGAAGGCGGATAGAAGACGCACACGCCGACGACGAGTCACCACAAGCTGTTGTCAAGCTGGACTTCGTTGCCAAGGAAGGCCCCGGAGGTTGGCTGTTGACCAGTGTGGGATACGACGGTGTTTTGAAGCGATGGGATGCACGAGGTGGAACGGCTGCAGCTGGCAAGGGCCTTGTAGGCGAGTGGAAGGGACACCGGGGAGGTGGTGAAGGAGGAGGTATCATGGCCTTTGTACAAGGAGATGGCGAGACAGTCGTCACGGCCGGTGACGACCACGTCGCGCTAGTTTTCAAGACGCCTCTGACCCAGTAGATTTTATAGATGACCAGAAAGTAACGATATCGTACGGACGACGTCTCGCTCACATTTGCCCTTCCCTGTCGACGCCAGCGTTACCTTCTACTACACTCAATCTCACCACACGAGTCAAACAGGTACCGCAACATCCCCTGGATACGCTAGCCACGACCGATATTTTCAGAGACACGTCTGTATCGCACCGGCCAAAGGTTCCACTGCCTTCAACACTTTGCCAATAAGTTGCTCCATCTGGACGTTTTGCTTTACGCATCATTGCTTTTATCTGGTAGGAGCTACTCGATACCGGACTGCTGGCGGCCGTGGTCTAGATGCTCCAAACGCTACTGTATATGCGGTGCAAAATTTATGTGTGTGTGGGTGTGGATGTGCGCAAAGACAGAGAGAAGTCAGATGGAGTCAGCCTACATATTTCGAAGCATGAGCCTAGACTTCTGTATAGCCAGCATGTGGACCAGATGTGAGAGTGGCAAGAACCCCTTTTGTGTCTGATGCATGCGTTGGCGATGATTCACAGATTCAAATGTATAGAGAAGTCAAGAAGTGCCAGTATAGACAGAGTGGTACCTTCCAAGACAGTCAGGATCACAATGCTTGCGCAAGAAATGCAATTTACTTTGTCCATGCGGGTTGACGTGACAGCACACGATGTACAGCAGATCTACCGGTTACAATCAGAGCAGAACTTGTTCAGAGAAATTAGATGGTACGGGTACAGCACCCGCACCGCGTAGTGTCTTGACCCTATTGCCCACGGCCCAAGAGCCCGCTTCGAATCGTTTCAACGTTCCCTTCCAGAACAAGTAACCACGTACCGACCGTTTCGCCACCGCGCAGCCCGTTGGCGCTTTCCCCAGAGAACTGTGAGATTGACATTCAACGGTGAAAGTCGCCTCCCCTTCCTTGCTTGGAGGCAGAGAAGAATCTGGTGTTGTGTGGGGTCCCTTCAGCCTTATGACGTTATGTATCTCCACTCACTCGATGTATCCACCTGCGGGTTACGGATGCTCATCTTCATCTGCTATCTACCGAGATACTTCCATGCGAGATTCCTGTTGCGGAGGCGAATATACGTAAGAAGAACCGAATTGAGATTTCTTGCCTGCAAGCTGCATGCCTCGTGGGATAGTGGAGGCCCTGGACGGCCTGTCCGAGGTCGTGCCGGAAAAGTGCTCCCTGGCCAATGGGAGATGGGTTGCCTTTTGTAGACGATCGACGGACTTCGCGTACACATGTAAAGTGACAGACATGCTTACTGAAGTCTGACAAGGGGTAGTCAATGCAAGGTCGTCACTGTCGAGGAGGGAATTTCGTTGTCGTCGTGCGGGGTCGCGGAGACGTCAAGAGACGTCAAGTAATGGCTTCGCAATGAGGCTTACGACACAGGCTCATACTCCCTGCCTCCCAAGAAATGATCGAAGGAGGAATCTACTTCGATTCGCTTATCTGCAGTATCCTGTCCCGTCCCATTACTTCACAATCCCTCACGTATACTAATCAAGCGAAGCGTCTTCGCGGCAAAATCTTCCGTCAGTCTATTACTCCCTTTATTGGCCAAGACTCGGATCCACGTGAGCGGGAAGCAGCAATGCAACTTAGGCGCGGTAGAATCGGCTGATATGACGCAATAACGGGACCCCGTCGTCAGCTGGAGACGACGGTGTCAAGGGTGAAAGATGCGGAATTCTGAGTACGCTAACCAGGGGAGAGAGGATGGAGGAACCCGGATCTTCACCTCGCATGAACAGGGTGTCGTATGCTACGCGATAGGTAAACTCGTCCGTAGCTAATGAAGGTACAGAAAATTTGTGAAGCTCGCGAAGGAAGAATGTTGGAGCTTCGTCATGTTGCTCATAATATGCATAATCATTCCTGCCATGTAAAATTACGTAGGCAATTTCCGGGAATGCTATTGCGGATACGCATACGAAGGCATACAGACTTCGCTATCTCTGCACACACCTGTCGTATCCCACTCAGGTACTCTGCTCCGAACGACATCTGCAGCAGTGGGTCTTATTCCCTGGCAAGTATGACATACCGCTCATAGTTCAGCACATCATTCACCATCAAAACTTTACGCGAGCTGGAGATCTGCCGTGCTCGGCTTCGGACGTCACTGATGGGACCAGAGTAGCGAGTTGATTCACCGCGTACCTGCAATGGGTAACTGGAAGCGCATCGTTGCTAGGCTAGCTGCTTGTATGTCTGTTTCTGGACAGTCCTACGGCGCGGAAGACCGCGCCGTTGAGAAGGGCCGAATCGTCAGGTGGCAGGCTACTCGTATCAATTGTCATGGCCGGCAGGAAAGCTATGTTGGGATGCGAACCGTTGAATTCCGCGGGCGTTAAACAGTTGTCCTATACCTCGGGACCAAGATAGCTTCAATCCGGGCATTCTTTCCGTGAGCCAATGAGAGTATCGCATGCTGTGTGATACCCGTCTGGGGCTGACTTGACGTGTGACAGGATGTGGGGATTGCTAGACGAAGTCGGTAAGCGAGACGTGATCCCAACGACGTCGGTGGAGTAGCAGGGTCCGCGTTATCGAAACCTGGATCGATTGAGCTGAACGGAATGAGAGTACGGAGGATCACTGGGGAGAGGTCATTGTGTTGCTGAATGTACTCATTCATATCGAAATGACTACCTGAAGAAGATATGCAGTAATCGCCTTTCAGTTTTTATACTTTGTAGAATCTAGGCAGTACACTCGTACGCGATGGGACACCAATCCCATCAACCGCTCAAACGCCATGTCGTCGAAATCGTGGCCACTGCAGCAGGCAATATCAGGCAAGCTGGTCATTGTAGCAATGTAGAAAAAGAAAAGAAGCTTTTGGTTGCTCAGAGAAAGGCAAAGCCCAGGGGTATCGTGAAATCGTTGGAAGAAGTGAGGAACAGTGACAAGCCAGCAGCCCACATTGCATATCAAAGGTCAAGGCAGAGCGATGTCAAATGCATCAATACTGGAAAGCCTTGGTGGCGAGAATGTGCAAGTTGGCTTCCTAAGCCTCCATGTCGTCCATGTCTTCGTCGGTAAAGTCCTTGAGGAGCTCGAGCCCATGGAAATCGTCGACATCGGCGGAGCTCATGGAAACCATGCTCTGCTGTCGTGCGTGTTGGTTGGAGAATCCGGGGCTCTGCATATTGGAGTTCTGCATATGGGGGGTCTGGTTGCTGTGGCTATGTCGTGGTGTTGCGTGGTGGCCAGGCATACCGGGTGCAGGGGCGTCCATGCCGAGAAGGCCGCCGGCGCACCGCGCTAGATACTCGTCGACAGCCCAGAAGCCGCAGCCAGCGTGGCGTAGAACTTCGTTCTTCAGGTCGAGGACTTCTTCGCGTAAAAGCGCAACATTCTCCTTGAGCATCTTGTTCTTTGCGGAGAATTCGCGAGCGCGTCCCTCGAGGCTGCCGATGTACTCCTTCTTGCGCTGCCTGCACTTGTGGGCAGCTACACGGTTCTTCTCGAGGTGCGTCTGGCGAGCGGACGATACTTGGAAAGGGTAGCCGTCTGCAGTGTAGGCCTCGACCATCTGTGGCTGCGACTTGGGCCTGCCCCGCTTGCGCTTCGGCGGCTGAGGGTTGCCGTCGGCGTTATCCTGTTGTTGCACAACGGGGACGCTAGGCAGAGAGCCGGCAACCGCGTCTTGATTGGCCGAGTCCTGGCGGCTGGTGCGTCGTCGCTTTGCAGGCGGCATCTGAGGAGAGGCTTCCTGCTTGGGCCAAAAGACAGTCTCGTTGCGGAGTTGCTCGACAGGAATGGACGTCTCGCGCTCGTTCCGAGCGTCCCGAGGGGCGTGTGCTGGCGAGGGCTCCTCAGGCGGGGTGACTTGGCCGTAGCGCTCCATGGTGGCATGTGTAAGCAGCGAGGGTGGAATGGAGAAGGCTTGCTGGGGAGGCATTGAGGTGGGATTGCTGAAGGCGTTTGCCCACTTGTCCTGCTGGGAGGGGCCATTGAGGCTGTTCATGGCTGTGAAAGCGTCGCCAGCCCACTCAAACTGTGGTTGCTGTTGGATTGCTGTCATGGTGGACAAGGTTGTTTGTTGTTGGTGTGGTGGGGGGCACGGAAGGTATGGTGCGCAGGCCTGAGGCGGGCGGTTCCTTATATGGGCAGGAGGGAGCTGGGGGATGCAGGGCGAAGCAAAGGTCCGGCAGAGCTTATGTGATCAAGGCAAGAAGCAGCGGGCCAGGGCAGTTGTGAGGGAAGAAGGAAGAGAGCCGCGCCAGCAAAGATCGCCTGGCATGGGATTTCAAACAATGGGGGCTTTGGCAGCATGCGGAACTGAGGAAAGCGATTCAAACGAGCAGGGGCAGGCATGGGGACCGTGCGATTGGTGGGTTCTGCGGTGCGTTACGTAGTGCGCCTTCCCGATCGACGATGAAGAGGCAATCGCTACCCAGCCCGCACCAAGCTCGAGAATCTCGGCCTCTAGCGTCTGTCGAGCTCGATCGCGATGGCCTGCCGCGCCCTGCCAGCTGCTGCCACTACTGGAGCCTGTCCGAATTTGCGTCTTTACAACATGCGCTTTTGCAGTTCCGCCATGACCAAAACGGGACAGTCCACTTGCCTAGCCATCCCAGTTTTCTCAGCCCAAACTACTGACCAGGCACCCAGCTCGACACAATGGTAGACAGCTTTCGCCGCCTTGGATTGGCTGCGAACCTCGTTTGCGCTACTCCGAGCGGTCTCCGCCATGCGAGAGTGGAGCGAGGCCTATGACGTTGTAACGGCTCGCTCCGCGGAACACGTCCGGGCTGAGAGCTGGGCCAACCGTCACGCTATAGCTCCACCTGGGACCGTTCATGGCAATCACCTGGAAACATGATCCCACCCAATCATCGACGGCTCTGCATCCTGCTCCATCACATCTACACTCGACGATAGCTGACTCCGAGTACTGCTTGTACATCTGCCGTTGTTCATCTGTGCCAAAATGCAGCCGTCACCATTGCCGCCTCCAACGCAAATGCTCCCGCAAAGGCGCTAGTATGCACCAAGGCACACCTGGCGGTAGACAGCTAGAACCAGCCCAGACCGTAGCGCACGATAACGGCAGGCCACGATGCTCCACAACCCATGTATTCTGTCGATCACAAAGTGCAAGCCTGTTGGCCAAGACGAGTTTCGCCGCCCGGCCCTACAGACAGGGTTGCAGAGTGGCGCATCGAAAAGTTGGCTGCCCAACATGGGAAAATTGTGAATTCCCATCTTTTTGCTTTGAAATCCGATCAGACCCCGCCCCAACCTTGCAAACCTTGCATCATCGCGCCTTAGCTCCATGTGCCAATCACAATCAAATCCCGCTTCCTTCACTATCCTCTCATTCTCACTCGTTGGCATGCATCTCCACGCCGCTTGCTCACAGTGAGCTCACGTTCTACCTAGATCTCTTCGCTGAACAGTACCGCAACCTATAGGAGAGACCTCTTGATCAACCCAGGCCCTCCACGATGATAGCTAGAATGCGTAATCCCATTCGTTGCGGTGGGTAGCTTTACGTGACACAACCCAGCATCGCTGTAAATTTGAAAATCGAGGCTTCTGTATCAAACCTAAAGTCGAATTAAACGATTACTCAAATCGTTACTCAGTCAATGCCCAACGAAAAGCCAAGGTGGCCATCACCGTCACAAGCTGTAATGCTGCGCTAATTGCCGGGAGACCTCTAATGCCTCTGTCACTTTGTGACACCCCACGAGGCCTTCGTACGACGTGGACGCTTGGTCTGACGTGCTTGACGCGCCTAATGGCATATTGAGAACATGTTGCACCCTGAGAACGGCTTTCGTTAGTGTTCATCATTACGTGGCGGTCTCGAGAACTTCGACCTTCATATGTCATGCATACTACTGTTGAGTTCGCACTATTACTAGCGACAGCAACTCTTTTGAAGGAGATATTTGAGCCAAGGATTCCATGTTCAAGATGCAACCACCGTATTTACCCGCGTCGTTGCCTATGTGCAGTTTGATCGAAAGGTGCATGTCTTTTGGGAAATGAAGGCAATAACTGGATGCTCAGCGAGAGGCGATACCTGAAACACTGTGGTGCCAATAGAAGAAAGGCAATGAAGCTGCTCGAATGAACCTCGGGAGTGTCCAACACGTTCCTCGCTGTGCTATCAGCGCCGGGAGGATGCTTTGATTCATGTTACCCTGTCCTCCTTTGACATCCACGTTCAGCGGAGCGGTTTCACGATAGGGAAGCTAATACACATCATTGGACGACCTCAGGAGGTTTCCACCATTGTGTCACGTGGCTCCTCGTTGATGCAATTGGGTTAGCGTGTCTTGGCGGGAAAGCGCGACGCGCATCGCGTCGTCGGCGCAACAGTAGGAAAACACGCTCGCTCACGACCACAACCACGACCCCGCTATGTCCTGAAAAGCGCCATCACAATCGCATACACGTCCAACGCGCGACCGCACACATCACTCAGTCCGACCACTCGCGCATCGCGATTGCGCTCAACCGCCGCCATGGGGTACATCAAGCAGATCACGATTCAGGGTTTCAAGAGCTACAAGGAGCAGATGCAAATCGAGCCCTTCTCGCCCAATTGCAATGTTGTCGTTGGCCGTAATGGATCGGGAAAGAGTAACTTCTTCGCCGCCGTGCGCTTTGTGCTAGGCGACGATTACCACAACTTGGGTCGTGAAGAGCGTCAGGCGCTGCTACACGAAGGATCCGGCTCAGCAGTCATGTCAGCATATGTCGAGGTATGCTTCGACAACACCGAAGACCGCTTCCAGACTGGCAAACCCGAGTTCTTTCTCCGCCGCACCATCGGCGCAAAGAAGGACGAGTATTCAGTCAACCGCAAGAACGCTACCAAATCCGAAGTCATGCAGATTCTCGAATCCGCTGGCTTCTCGCGATCGAACCCCTACTACATCGTCCCGCAAGGTCGTGTCACGGCGCTCACCAACATGAAAGACTCCGAGCGCTTGAAGCTGCTGAAAGAGATCTCCGGCTCCAACGTCTACGAAGAGCGACGCGCCAACAGTCTCAAGCTTCTGTCCGAGACCGAAAACAAATGCGGAGCTGTCGATGGTGTAATCGACTCCATCAACGGGCGTCTAAACGAACTCGAGGGCGAGAAGGAGGAATTGGAAGCGTGGAGCCGGAACGACAAGGAGCGCCGGTCGTTGATGTACATTTTGAAGTCCCGGGAGGAGGCTGACCTAGAAGCCTTGATTGAGAAGATCGACCATATGGAGAACCAGGGTCGTGAGATGAAGGAGGCCGACGAGGCAGCATTTGTACAGACCGAGGCCGACATCGCGCAAATCGACATGGATATCAACAGGCGAAGAGGCGACTTGGACGTTCTGCGGGAAGATCGTGTGCAGTCTGAACAAGAACGCAAGTCAGCGACACTGGAGAAGGCCAAGATCGAGCTCGAGCTCAAATCGTTGCAGGATAACCAGTCGGCCGCCCAACGAACGAAGAAGTCGCGGGATACACAAACGAAGTCACTCCAACAACAGATACGCGCACGAGAGACCGAACTCAAGAAGCTGATACCCCAATACAACGCAAAGAAAGAAGAGGAAGAAGCCGTCAGGTCACAGTTGCTAGAAGCTGAAGGCCAACAGAAGCGTCTCGAGGAGAAGCAGGGTCGGACAGCTTTCTTTACAACCAAACGACAACGAGACGATGCATTGCGCGCTCAAATCGAAGAGTGCAATGCTGACCTTAGCCGCCGCAAGGCTGTTCTCATGCAGACTGATGAAGAGATTACTCAACTGGAGAGCGACGTTGAGCGTCTTGGAACCGAGATCGCTGAACTACGATCAACTATTGAGAGCGAAGGAGACGCTAGTGTCAACCTATCAGCCAAAGTCGAGCAAGCAAAGGATGTCTACAAAGCGGTACACGACGAGCAGACGAACCTCTACCGAGAAGAAAACAGGGTCAATACTCAACTTACAAACTCGCAAGCCGAGCTTCGAAAAGCAGAAAGCACGTTCTCTCGACTGCTTGATCATGGCACTAGTCGTGGTCTGGAGTCTCTCCGTAGATACCAAAAAGAGGGGGGGCTAGAGGGGGTGCATGGTACCATTGCAGACCTACTCGATGTCAACAACGACTACAGAGCCGTGACCGAAGCAGCAGCTGAGGGTGCGCTCTTTAACGTTGTCGTGGATAACGATGAAGTCTCCAGTAAGCTGATTGATCGGCTCATCAAAGACAAGGGCGGACGTATTACTTTTATTCCCCTTAATCGCATCCGGGCTCATGACATGAACCTTCCTGCGACAGGGGACATGCAGCCACTTTTGCCAAAGTTGAGGTACGATGAAAGATTCGAGGATGCATTCAGACATGTGTTCGGTAAGATCGTTGTCTGCCCTGACTTGACTGCGTGCAAGAAGAACGCAAAGCAATACAACGTTCGTGCGTACACTCTTGACGGAGATAACGCTTCGCGCAAGGGTCAATACCGAGGAGGTTACCACGACCCGTCCAAGTCAAAGATTCGGGCTTACCAAACATTGGCCGAGATCCGCACACAATACGATGAGCTGCAGCAGCGGAAGCGAGATATTGCCACCGAACTTGAGCAAAAGCGTCAACAGCTCACTGCGGCACTCAGCGAGGTTCGACGGCGGGAATATGAGAAGGACAAGGGCGAAAACAGCTATGCGCCTATGCGGGAAGAAGTACGAATGAAGCAAAGAACCCTTCGAGACATACAGGACAGCCTTGCTAGAAAGAGGATGACCGCTTCAGCACTTCAGTCAACAATCAATCAGCTCGGCGCACAACAGAGTGACTGGGAGGCTGAGATTGCTTCCAAGTTTGAGAAAGCGCTGTCTAACGATGAGGAGCAAATGTTGATCACACTTCGAAGCACTGTACAAGACTTGAAGCGGCAATTCGCACGAGCCAAGGAAGAGCGCGCCATGCTAGAATCCCAAAAGGACGAGGCTGAGCTCGATCTCACGGAAAATCTCCAGCCAGAGCTTGATAACATCCTATCACAACAGGGCGGCGCAGGCGGGTCTACGGGCCAGTCGACGCGTTTACGAGAATGTGAACGAGCTCTAGATGCTGTCAATCAAACCATCGCGGGCCTCGACCAACAGATCCAAGAAATCGACGCTCAGATTGAAGACATCCGGGCCCAGTTGAGCGAGCTGGAGAACTCAAGAAACGAAAAGGAAGCTAGCAATAGGCAATTGGCAAAGGCTATGGCTAGGCAAGAGCAGGCCATGTCCAAGAAGGACTCCGATCGTAGTCGTTACACAGACCGACTAGCGGAAGTCAAGCGGGATATCCGTGATCTGGGTACCCTTCCTGAAGATGTCAATCGGAAATACACTCGATGGGACACCACAAAGGTAAGCTTCACTTTCGCCTCTTCAAACCTGCACACAGCTGACATTACCACAAGGTTACCAAAGAACTCACCAAGGCCAACCAAGCCCTCAAGAGCTTCGCCCACGTCAACAAGAAAGCATTCGAACATTACGAGAACTTTACGCGTCAGCGACGTACCCTCACCGAACGCCGCGCCGAACTGGACACATCACGCAAATCCATCGAGAATCTCATCGATGTGCTAGACCAGCGCAAAGATGAGGCTATCGCGCGTACCTTCAAGCAAGTCGCCGCAGCTTTCGGCGAAGTTTTCCAGCAACTCGTTCCCATCGGCCGCGGTCGCCTCATCATCAACCGCAAATCCGACCGCGACGCACGTGGGGACATCTCCGACGACGACGATATGGAAGAACAAGAGACCCAAGGGAAGAAGAGCAAGGTCGAAGAGTACACAGGTGTGAGCATCGCTGTATCCTTCAACAGCAAGCACGACGAGCAGCAAAAGATCGGTCAGCTCTCTGGAGGCCAAAAGTCGCTCTGCGCGCTCGCCCTCATCTTTGCTATCCAAAAGTGCGATCCCGCGCCCTTCTACCTCTTTGACGAAATCGATGCCAATCTCGACGCGCAGTATCGAACTGCTGTTGCGCAGATGCTGGAGCGATTGAGTGGTCATGGTGGAAAGAACGCGGATGGAGGTGGTCAGTTCATCTGCACGACTTTCAGGCCTGAGATGGTACACGTGGCGGATCGATGCTATGGTGTTACCTACACGAATAAGACGAGTAGCATCGATGTTGTTGATAGAGAAGCGGCGCTTGAGTTTGTCGAAGGTATGCAGAAGGCTTAATATGGGTATCAGCACAAGCATTATGCAAGTCGATGAAGGAAGTGTACTATGGAACTGTATGAGTCTTTTACGCAAGAGGAGGGTGCGCTTGTTTTGTGTCAATTCACGATTTTCATGTGTGCGATTATGGCGACTGGACTGGGAACGTGTTCGTAGGACTAGTCAGCTATGATTCTTCTGTCTTCATTTCCTGAAGTCCGTAACTCTACTCCAATCTGTGTTTTGTGCAGTGTAATGTACCGCGAGTTTGCCAGTCTGGTTGGAAGGCGCTTTTCTTACATCTTGACCTTGGACAAAGCAGCAAGAAGAAAGCTTGATTCACAACCTTTTGGGTATTGGTAGAGGGCTATAGCAGATTTGAACGACTCCTTGATGATACCCACTTGCTCTCATATACTCATTTTAACGATTGATACGAGGGCTGGGGCAGCTTCTCTGGTAGCAGCAACGTGATCGACGTGTCAAAATGGGGCGTACGGCACCTGCCCACTGGATGCACAATGGAAACAAAACATCATTATGGATGTAAGCTGCTGTCTTCAAACCTCTATCGTAGCATGTGAAGTTCGCCTGACAACCAACGCGCAGCCTTGGCACTGGAGTTTGAATTAAGCAGACTTCCATTCGAATTCGCTTTTCTTGACAGATTTTGTTCTCCTCCTGACCAAGTTCCGAGGCGAAGGTGAGCCAACTGCCGCACGCTTGAACCAATTACAGCCGAACAGCGACATGCTCGCTCTTCCTTCCGATGTTGTGTCTCTACACACGGCGACGGTACCCGATTTATTGGTTGTTAAAGCCGCATCATGCGTCTCTTCTAGACCCTGCCTCCTGCCTCGTATGTTGCAAATCATGCCATGTACTGGCATTGATCGGTGTCGCGGATAAGCAAGTTCAAGCAAAGTGTGGGTTTCGTGCTGGAAGAGTTCGTCTCGAGATCGGGTTCTTCGCTGTACATCGTTGCATGTACACAGCTGAGGGGCTTGGCCCATGCGCTTCGAAAAGAGGAATTCGTGTCGAGAATCGGGGTTTACTAAGGGGATCGCGAAGGAGGTATCCGCGAGCTAGCCGTGTTTAGCGCTGACGGGGTTATTCCGGCAGTTCGGGTGGCGGCTTGGTGCTTTTGTCCGACGACAACACATCTCTCGCATCGTGATCACTGGTTCTTGTGGCTGAATAGCTGCATCTAGGTATTGATTAACGCTGACTTTTGCCACTGTTCGCGCGTCCGGTCACGCTCGTAGACGTGGTTTCGACGTATCGTCTCTAGTGCAAGTGTGCTAACGCCCGACATGGACCTCTGCGTCCAGCCTTCGAAGTAAGCGGTAGCTTGATTGCGCTGGTTAGGTTCAGGGGAATGCAGTGCAACTAGCAGCAGAGGCGTGGCCATGCGCATGTATGCGCACCCAACTGTATGAGTTTGCAAGTACTGCGAGGCCAGCAGTATAGATGTGTAATCATCGGATAGGGTCGGAAAGCCATCTGGAAGTCGTGGCGTAATGAGGCTGAGAAGGATGCGAGCAACGCTGAAGTATGCCACGACGAGAGCAGTGAAGGCGTCGCGAAAGTGCCGAGTTTCGGTCGAAGTGTCCTCCCAGAACAGCAACTTATCCGTATCCACTGCATCGTTCATATACTCAAGCCAAAGCGCCTTAATATTGCTCTCAAGCACGGTGTAAGCATCGAGGCCAAATTCTGGTCGCGATGCGCCGGTCTTCCGCGCGACATAGACGTCCACCAGGTCGGATACATAGCCCATAAGCGTCTGAAACCGAGGTAACTCAACGTATCTCAATGGCCCGTACAAAATGCCTTGTATTCGGAAAGGTATCCTCTTGCTATTTCCGGTCAGATTGATGAATGTCAATTGAGTCCGGAGATGATCTGCAAAAGAAGTACAGTGTTAGCGCGCGTTACGTACGAAAGAGACTGCCCTCTTGAGTTTCAGACAGGGTGTGGGATACAGTCTGAAAGGGTACATCATCTTCTCTTCCACGAACAATACAATGACGACCACAGCAAATACAGCTAGGCTTTATCGCATGAGGAAACTTACAGAAGATCTGACACAACGCCCCTTGTGAGCATTGTTTTGGTGTAGTCAATTCAAGCATCCGAACAGCTCCCAAAACGTGAGAACAATAGGCTGCGGCGTTGGTAGATTGCATAGCTTCAAATAAACTGAACAGAACGCTCGTAGACACCATATGTATCGTGATTTCTTGCTTGGTATGTGGACGGGAGACGAATCGACTGTGCGCCCGTAGGGCTTCTCCGTACATCTTCCATGAGTGCTGTATAAGTGCCATATTTCCGCTTTCTACAGCGCAGTAGGTAGATGCCGTAGCCTGTGCAGCCGTTGTCAGTGCCTCATTTGTGCCATCTGTGGTCAGAACAGGCAAGCTATGCAGCCAAGTACGTTGATTCCGAATGTCTTTGCTTTCGCCCTCGGACGTGAAGTGAGCCATAAAATGAGCATAAAATGCCTCGGTCACTACTGCTCTTTGCGAAATCTGATACGACAACACTTGGTCATAACGCACCCAGCTCAGCGTAGACGATTCCGCGCTCTTGCTTGTTAGTCTCGACTTGCGCTTTCTCATTCCGTGTTTAGCAATGTTCGTCATGTCTACGAAGATGGGACCATCTGGTAGTCCGGGGCAGTCGTGACCGGTGCGAATGCACATGAGACATTTGGGAATTGTCGCATCGCATTTGATGCGTTTCTTGCGGCAGGTTGCACACGAGTTGGTTCTTGCAGGCATTCAGAGTGCTGGGAGAAGTTTCAAGAGTAAAGAGGAAAAATAATGCATGTACTGACGGTGCTGCCTAAAGTTTCCACGGGGTGAAGCGATATCGGGAAGTCCCATCACATGCTAACGTAAAACAGCAAGCTAGCAGAAGCTTCCAGATTTGGGATAGCGCGACCCACATTCACAAGTTCCCCGGAACCCTTGAGCTGAAGCAGATGTCCCTTGTCAGCGCGAGCAAATAAATTTTCTCAGACATTCGTTTTCAGAGTGAAGTTGCGAGAAAAATGCTGCAGTGTGTGCGGATCAGATGGGCGTCTCAAACTCGCGAAGACGGAGTTGCCTCGGGTGAAACACGTGCTGCTCTATACGGCTATGTGCTGGCGGGATTAGCATGTTCGCGGAAACACAACCGTACACTTTCGTCCCTTTGCATTCACGCAGAAGATAAATCGGCTCGTGTTACGAAAATTGACGCCTGGGAGCTACCCAAAAGATATGAGGTGTCGTCGCTGGAGACACACCAACAAGAAAAGGTATGTGAGTATCCGTTATTTTACATTGATCCCTCAATGTGTACAAGTGGTTTATCTGAACTCTCAACAGCATAGAAGCGAGATAGGAGCCACTCCCTTGCTAGGAATGACGTACGCGACCTGCATCGCGCGTACGGCTCAACGGCGTGTTGGCTACCTAGGCATATTCAAATAGCACGACAACCCAAAGGCGTTCGCCATTCTTCTCTAGCCCTGCACATGCTATAGTTTTTCTTGCTTCATTTGCTTTCCGTGCTGCAGAGAATTGACAGCTGGGGATGCCATGCGGTCTGGCAGGCAACTTCCGCGGGGAGTGGCCGCCCTGCCTTCGATCCCGATCCCGACGAGGCGAAACCTGTTCAAGATTTGCCGCAGGCCTGTATAATGGGCCACTGCTAAACGCATCCGACTATATCCACTCAACTTGAAGCCACAACACGACGCTGTTTCGGACAGTGGACTAATGTAGAGGACTATGATTGGTGGGTGAACAACCGCCTATCAATCCTCTGAAGGGTGCGTTTCTCCCAGCACCACCACTACCACGACCACCAAACAACGATTCGTTACAATTCGCATATGCGTGCCTGTCTACTGCCTTGATTCGAGACATCAAGCCACACAATCCCATACCTCTTCCTTTACCGTGGGTCACCACCCTTCGCGCCTCAGGCCGTCCTGGCAGATCCGTTTCCCCTCATCGCTCCCAAAACAACCAGGCTCACGGAGACCTTGGCCGGAACCCAACACGTGACTGAAGTCGCTCCCCTGCGAGCTGCATCTGCACTGGCAGTGCGATCCTGTACTGAGTTCCAATCACCGTCGGCCTGTGCTATGCAACGAGTCCCGCTTGGGCAGTCCAGTGATGGACAGGGTAGGAAGATCGCGATCCAAAAGGCGCCGGTGCCGCAGCAACAGGGCAACGAGAATGCAGAAAGATACGAGAAAGAGGAAAGAGTGTCAGTGACTCTAGCCTACATTAGTACACATTGTGAACTAACTCGTTTATCTAGTGCAAGGGCATGCAAAACGTGCCGCAGACGAAGTAAACAGTCGCATCCCTCCATATTTGATCGTTCATGCTGACAATCCCGCTCCAGAAGTCAGGTGTTCAGGTGATCATCCGCGTTGCGCCAACTGTGAACGCAACAACTTAGTTTGTGTATACGATCCAGCACGTCGGGATCGTCTTGGAGAGTATGTTTAGATGAACTATCCAATATTCGACTTACAAGCTGACTCTACAGGGCCATGAGGTTGAATAAGAACCTCGTTAATCTCTTAAAAGAACTAGAAGACCGGGTCGATGAAGCAGACAAAAAGGCCATTAAGCAGACATTACATGATGTATGTATTCCATCAGTAATCTCGTTGCCTGAGAGTGTGACAAGGCTACTGCTGACCTTGCTTCTCTAGGTTGAGGATGATCTTGTTTCCCTGGATTCCTTACAATCCGTCAGGACTTTGGGAAAAAGGCCACGCGAGCAATCTGCGCAGAGAAAAGAGCCAGGGGATGGCCATCACGGAGAAGCCCTCGTAACTGCATCCGTCGGCTCCAACGAAGATCTCGACTTCCTTGACGAGGATTTGATGCGCAACCACGAGTCGAGAGAGACCGGCTACATGGGACAGAATTCAGAGGTGCAATGGCTACGAAGTGTTCAGCGTCAAGCAGAACGTGGCAACTCAGACCCACAAGGGCAGCGATACGGGCCTCCAGGCGCAAGTTCGGCAGCGATTGACGAACGATCCGAAGCTTTGCACGAACGAAGACAGAATGCTAGACCGGGCTCGATGCAACACATAACGGACGCGACTTTCTACCTGGACGGCGATGATATCGAGGTCGATATTGCTGTAGATCCACACGAGATGCCTGGCCCAGACATCGCTGAGAAGCTCTTTGATTGCTATCTGGGAACTGTACACGGCACATTCCCTCTCATGCCCGCTAACTTCGAAGATCAATTTCGACGCTATATTCAATCTCTCAGGTACAGAAATCCGTATCAAATCCCCCCACAATGGCGTGCGACCATGAACCTACTTTTCGCTATTGGCGCCAAATACTCTCATCTCATTGGTGCCGAGTGGCGAGGCGATGAGAGAGACCATCTCGTATACATGACACGAGCTGTTCAACTCTTGGGACTGAAGGATACTATATCGTTCCTGGCAGCCCCCAGTCTGGGCAGGGTTCAAGCAGTAAGTATCCATCTCCATTCAACCCTCCTCAATGTACCTGACATCTTGAACACCAGACAGGAACATTGGCGTTCTACTTCCTGGTGATCGGGCACGTGAGTAGAGCCTGGATCATGAGCGGGCTCTCCGTCAGACTCGCCTTGGCACTCGGTTTACACCTGCGTAACGAGGACGATTCGATGAACGACTCGAGGAGAGAGCCGTTGGTGAAGACGTGGTGGTGTTTGCACTCAGTCGAGTGCCTCGTTTCATCCATCACTGGTCGGCCTCCGGTCATTGGAAACGAGGATTGCACTGTAACATTGCCACAGTACGAACCTGGATCTCCAACGCGAGACACAACTGGGGCGCGACGACACTCTCGCGTCCGCACAAACTACAGCTCACCTCAGACTGTTGGAAGTAGCGCCGCCTCCGACTCAGGCCAACGGAATACGGATGGAAGCCACTATTTGCATACATATGTCACCTTGACTATCATTTCACAGAAGGTCCTTCTCAGCCTATATTCGCCCCGGACCGCAGTCCAATCTTGGGAGGTATGTGTGAATGCGATGGTGTAGTCGCCGACAAACAATCCTTGTTTGTGTATAGGACATTCTGCTGACTACTATATCTATAGTACGTACAGACGAAGATTACAGAGCTGCTCAAGGAACTAGAGGACTGGGTCAAGACAGCGTTACCATCCGATGACATCCGTCCGAGTAACTCCACCCAACGACCCGAACTCAACCGCGAACGTTTTCTCCTTAGAATCTACTACTGGAGTACGAAAGTGCTCATCACGCGGCCCTGTCTCTGTCGAATCGAGCGAAGAATAGCAACAGAGAGTTCCAAATCCATGAACTTCAACGCCGAGTCAGCAGAGACATGCGTTGACGCAGCTCGAAACATGACGATGCTTTTCCCTGAGCAGCCAGATACACAGTTTATCTACTCGCAAGGACCGTGGTGGGATGTGGTTCATCTCAGTAAGTTTATCATGACATGAGAAAAGTCTAACAAGTGCTAACGTTCTTTCCACTAGTCATGCAATCAGTAGCCGTGCTGCTGCTGGAGATGGCCTATGAGGGCAAACATCTAAAGGATGAGAGAGACGACATTCTGACATGCATCAAGAAGATGATACGTTGGCTTCGTGCTATGAAAGTAAGTGACCCAGTCGCTGCTCGGGCTCATGATGTCGTCTACAAGATTTTGAACACTTGTGCGCCTGCTCTTCGGGAACAAGTCAAGGAGCTGATTGCCGACGATACTGGATGGACTTCTCAACCCGCAAAGCCTACACGCTCTGCACCGCAGTCAACCTCCTGGGAGGAAATGCCGCCAAATTTCCCACCCCCGCTTTCCCAGGATCACTTCATGGACCCGCTACTTCCGTACCCTCTGCCAGAACAACAACCAACGTCTTTCGCTTTCGGAAACCCCTTCATGACGAACTTTGATCAAGGCGTACCTCTTGTCGATATGCAACAGCTATGGTGGCAGTCAGCGCCCTTGAGTCATCTGAACTTCAATCCTTCCGCGATGAACATGTCACAGCAGCAACTCATGCAACAGCAAATGCAGCAACAAATGCATCAACAGATGCAGCAGAGCGGTCTCGCTGAGCAGGAAGACATACAGGGCTCTTCTTGATCGTCTCGCTCGCAGGAGGCGAAAACGGATTGGCGGTGTAGTTTCGGGTTCAGCAGCTTTAAAGCGAATATAGATATTTGAACATCAATAGAAATACCATTCTTTCCCCTCAGCCAACTAAACTCATCGCACCGACACCTTCATGCATGTTCATACAAGACTAAGGCCTTTGCAACGAAGTCCCAACTTCATTCCACTTCACTCTCCATCGACGGTCTCCCAAAACTCGACACGGACTAAGTTCCCATATCCAGATCAGCGAGTATCCCTCCAGAGCAACCTGCCAACATTAACATACCTCATTAGGCGACATAGTCCTGTAGAATACAAAGGCCCTATACGCGGGGTCGTATTCACCCTTGACCAGCATTTTAGAATGATCTGCAAGCCACAAGTCATCAGCACCCTTACCTTTGCATCGAGGAGCCCAGACGACAAGAAGCGTGCTAGCGACCGATACATGGCTACAGCGCCACCCCATATCCACGCCATGACTGTTCTAATTGGCGATATCGCGTAGAGGAGATGGGTATTGGCAGCCGCGAGTGAAGTGCGAGAGGAGGAGCTTGGATATCTGCATGAACGCGGGTGCCATGGCTAGTGGAGTTAACGGGTCGTGGGCAGATAAAGGTTTATTGGAAATGCGGAGCTTAGGTAAAATTGAAGTCAAGATGAGGTTTGGCTATGCATCTCGTATTGCGGAATAGAGTCCCGTGATCCATCATGCTAGCGGAGGTGCGCCTGAAGTGGGGCTGGGGGTGGTGAGATGGAAGCTTTCGAGAGACAGTCTTGGGCGTTGTCTCGTCGCTCGTACGTATGAGGATGGTCACGCCATTGGAAACATTGCAAATGTGAAGGTAGTTGGCATGAAGTAGCCCACAAGATTCTTGTTATTGCAATTTACAACCAACCAACATAATCGTAACAGTCTTATGCAAGTCCATCGTTACTTGGTCAGATCAAATCACCCACTAGACGGTTGCCTCTTCTTCAAGACGTTCCTCCGTTGTTTCCGATCCGCCTCCAGTAATCTTTCCCGATCGTTTTTATCCTTGTGAGTCCCACTCCCCTCGCCGAATCCTTCTCCTTGTGTGATGGTGACTCCGCTGACGGCTTTGCCCGCCCCAAGAGTGATACCATTGGCTCCGAATTTGCCCGCCATACTCTTCGTGCTCTGCTGGCTGTCGAAACTGGACCTCCTGGCGGGCGTGTGGTTAGCGGGTGTGGTAGTTTGAGACGGATCTGTACCAGCGACTTCGTCAGAGGACCACCATCCTTCGGGCCGAGACGTCGAGGTTTTTTCTGTCATTTGAGAGTCGCCAACTGACGCACCTGGTGAGCTGAAGGATATGGTTGACATCCTGTTTGTGGAAGGGGGTGGTGAGGATATGGTTGATATCCTGTGCGAGGGTGGTGGCGACATGATTCTGTTGCGGGAAGGCGAGGGCTTCTCTTCGGTTTGGGTTCTTCGGTGAGTGGGAGGTCGTGGCGTTTGAGACGCTTGGAAGGGACTGGCTAGTGACAATGGCCTTTCTGCTATTGTCGTGCCATCGATGGAACTCGGCGCTCGCGAGTGTTGAGACACTTTTCTTGTCCGCAGTGCCACTGGAGCTGTCGCACTCTCATCTCCTGCATCGTCGTCGTCTTCGTCGCCGTCTAGTCCGGGTAGCTTGCTGGACTCTGGCAGGAGACCTTGGTACCGGCCCGGTGATCGCAAGCGTCGCTGTTTCTGACTCTCTAGAGCTGCTGCTTCTGAGCCTGCGAATTTGTCCAACGCTTCAAAGACGTGCGGGAAGACGAGTGTGTGAACCGATTCCGCCCACAGGAAATCCAGGTGCTCGTAGTGAGGGATCTCTTTGGCGATAGTATGAGCTGGGAGCTCCTTGAGCATGACCTTGATGTCGACTAAGCTGTCCGAGCCGCCGTAAACAAGCACGATGGGCGTCTTGATGTTCTTCGTTGGGAACTTGGCAACCTTGTAGTACTTGGAGCGATTGGATGTGATTGGATTCGGCGCTTCATCGTCGTACATTTGGAACGTGCCATTCCGAATGATCTGGAACCAGTGTACCACGCTTTTAGTCGACGTGTATGAGTAGAGATGTGGGTATGCTGCGAGCTTTTGCTCGGGTAGGATGTTGACCGCGGACCAGTTGAAAAGGAAGCGCAGGGATGTGTCGATGAATCGGACGAAGATGGGAGGATATAGGATAGATTGCCACATGGTTGCCGATGGGAGAATGGTCTTCCGTCCAAACGCCAAGTAGAGGATGTCCGGAGATGCTTTGACAAAGGCGTCGACAATGCCAGACGCAACACCCTTGGGAGACATGGCCGGGGCTAGCGCAATGAAGACATCCACTTTCTCATTCAGTGTAGGGTGGATGGACAAGGTCGCGAAAGCCTGCGCGGTTCCTTGCGAAAAGCCAATATACGACAGAGAGGGCTGGTGCGTAGTCTCGAGGATGTAGGCGATGGAGTCCGGGATGTCGTGGAAGGCGAACTGGTCCATGCTGAAGTTCCAGAAGCTGCTCGAGGTGGGAGGCGTGTGGACGCTCTTCTTGGAGTACTTGTTTCCACGGTTGTTGCCGAGCCAGACGTCGTAGCCGCGCTCGACCAGCTCGAATGGCAAGCATCGCTCCTTGTCGGTCAAGCAGACCCAGACCTCGCTGTTCATCATGAGACCGTGGTGGAGGTAGACGACCTTCTTCTTGACGCCCTTGGCCCTATCTCCGCTGTTGACGCGCACATTTTCCTCGCCCTGTCGCCAGCCCAGCCGGTGCAGACCCAGGAGATAGCCATCGCCCGTCTGCACAATGTGTTCCTCGCAGTAGTAGCCGTAGAGGTCGCATAGCTCGGTAAAGTCGGATGCATTGGCGATGGAGCTCCACACGCCCTTCTTCTTCTGGCGCGAGCGCTTGGACGAGGGCGACGAGAGGTGGTTGAACAGGCGGCGCGTGAGGCGGTAGCAAAAGTTGATGATGGGCGTGGGGAGGGCGAGGGTGATGACGGCAATGAAGGACTCGAGACCGATGAGGCAGATGGAGAGAAACAGGGCGATGTACTCGCGGATGTGGAGGCGCGACAGGAAGGGTATATGGAGCGCCATGCTGCCCAGGTGCCCTCGGGCGTGTGAAGACGGGCAGGGCACAGAAGCAATTAAAGCAGAGACAAAATGGCAGCGCGACAACGCATCGCCCCTCTGTACGCGCGGGCCTCTGAAAGTTCACAGCTCGCGCTCCAGCCCCTCTTGAGTTACGGTGAGGTCTTGAGTCTGAATGACGTTCCGACATGTGACAACGCATCCTAGCCCCGGAGGTTAGCGCGACGTTTCGCCGACGGCTGTGAAATGCTAGCTCCACTGCATCACTCCACACATGCATTGTTGAATGCGCTGGTAGCCACACGCGACCTCCTGCCACCATGCCGCAGTCCTGCAAAGACATCCGTATGGCTTATTCTGTATCTTCTGCGATGCCTCGGCTAACCGGAGTGGCTAGGCGCTGCGCTGGCATTCTGCCTCCAAAATAGCGACTGCATCATGGTCGACCGACACACGCCCGGCGAATGTCTGCGCCCACCCCTCAAATACACCCTCCCCACCCAGTGCCAGCAGCTGCAAAAGGGCTACGCCGAGTGCAAAAAGGGCATGATTGACATGCGCAAGCGCTTCCGCGGCAACCGGCCCATTGCCGTGCCGGGCCAACTCGAGACGGGCGCATTTGGTCAGGGCCGCTCCGAGGCGGACGAGAAGGCGGGCACCATGGAGGAGAAGGGATACATGCTCTACGCGGGGCGGCCGTACAAAGACGTCAAGGAGACTAAGGGCGATGAGGACCCAGAGAACAAGGGCCTAGACCGGTAGCGATGGTTCACGGCACACGACAGCATAGAATGGCGTTTGGGTATCACGAATGGGGACCCCATCTCCCCTCTGTATAGCAAGCCTGCACATTACGCATACTAGCGATATATCACGAACCTCTGGGTATGATGACACGAATAACTGCAAGCCCTCCTTGACTAGCTCCTTCTCTAGATGGCAAACACATACGATTGATCGAAGCACTCGTCCCACCCGACAACCCCGCCCTTCCAGTATCTCTTCAGCACCGAACATACTTTGAGTGGACAGCTCGTCCCCAGTGTCCTGCTCAGATCCTCCAAGCCCGCCTCGATCCAGTTGCGCGTCCCTTCCCCGCGATGCATAGCTTCTACACCCGCGACGATCAGGGGCCAGACCATAAACTTAGCCATACGCGGGGCCTTGAGTGCAGTGCCGAGGTTACTAAGCAGGACGTCGCCGTAAGCTGTTTGGCTCTTGAGCAGTGAAGGTGTCGTCGGGAGGACCATGAGTGAGCAAAGGGACAAGGTGGCGTAGAGCGCGATGGCGGATTTGTACACCAGACCAACAGTCAGCCATTCGGTGCAGAAGGTGCCAGCTTGCGCCCACTCCTCGACTGAGAAGGCCTCGATGCGGCCGAGGACGTCGTAAGCTTCGAGTGCATGCTCCGGGTTGAAATCACACAGCTGTATTGCTGCAGATGCTTTTGCGCGTAGCTGGTTCGTCCGCAATATCTCAGTGAAGAGCTCTCGCGGACAGAGCGTGTACGGGAAGATGAGACTGTACATGTCGGTTATGTCTTCCATCATTCCCTCTACAGTGTTGCTGATGTCGACTTGGTCCCATGACGGACTGCACGTGTTGGAAAGAGACACGATACTGATCATATGAGTAGGTTTTCAATCTAAAGGGCAAATAGACATACAGTAGGTAGAGCACCATCGGCTGGATCAGGTACGGGGCTTCCTTCATGACCTGCCTGGGTCCACCTCTGAGGTCAACTATCCGCTTCATGGCATTCACATGTGAACGTCCATCCGCAAAGGTGGGGTTTTGGAGCTAGAGGTACGTATCAGTACGGGACTCCAAGTTTCACATTCCAGGCGCGCTCGCATACCTCTAAGCACATGAACATGAGAATTGTGGTGATAGTCATGTCCGAGCATCGTGTCTTGTCCTGGGCAATATGGCGACTCAATGCTCGCAAAGCTGCCCCCCGATGTTGGTATACTTTTGTCCGCGCCATCACCGCTGTATGGCCTGCGCCTAATGGTAAACTGTAGATGAAATGATTGAGTGACAGGCAGACTAGCGCATGATGGATGGACGGAGTAAGCAAATGCAAGACCTGCGGAGGGAAAAGCACGAGGGCCGGGTTGGGTGCCAATTCTTGGGATGCCTTGTATTGTGGGTGTATCCGTACGTTGTCTGGTAGCGTTAGCCATCGGCCACACATGTCGCTATAAAACTAGCCCCATGTTTCATAATGAGGAAAGGAGTCACTCACAGTACTGAACAGCTTGCACCACCTCCGATGTCTCGTCTATGAGATCATCGTAGAATGGTACATCTTGCATGCTCAGGAACGCGAGTAGGCGCTTCAGTCGTTGGAGTGGATCTCGACCCGAGCGCAATACCCTTGCGGCTTCGTCGTGCAAGCCTTTCTGCACAATCTCTTCGATCTTGGTCCTTCCGCCGATCTCGAATACCCTGGCGGCCTCTTTGGCCATGGCTGTCATCTTGAAGGATAGCACGTGGAGCTCAGTCACCCGATACTGGGGATTGACGATCCGGTCCTTTACCCATTCGGTCAAGGTGGCTTCGTAGTCTATGGGTTCGCAGGCATAGTCGACTTCACTATTAGCCGCTGTGTTGTTGCTGGATCTTTTCCGCGGACTACTGCTTTTCTTTCCTCTCCGTTTGGACGTCACCATCCCTGGCTGAACCCATTGAAGCGGCTTCGCGTCGTCGTAGCCCGAGCATTGCCGACCGCGTTTCTGACACTTGTTGCAGCGCGGCAGCGTCTTGTCGCACACTAGACGCCGATTAAGACACTCCCAGCATTGGCGTGTCGCTCTCTTTTCTCCCGTTTCGGCCATGGTCGCTTCTGAATGTGGGTAGATAGAGATTAACCGGAAGGTACCCGCAAAGAAGGCGGCAATGGCAGCGGCTTTGGTGGCTTCATAAAAGCGTGCATTTCTGCGGCTTTATTACCATAGAGGGCTCGTCTGACTATCATAGGTGGCTGGTGGTGATGAGTTCAGCTGGTTATCAAGTCCGTCTTGGCCAACTTTACTGCTGTATTGGGTCTAGTCCAGCGAGGAAGCTTATGTGCATGTGGCGCTGGGGGCCTGAGACCCGAGTGTCTTCGTATTCAGAGGTGTCCAACCGACATGTCTCGTGCTGCAAATCGCAACAGAAAAGTGCAGATTGTGAGCGACCGAAGAAAGTTTCGAAGCATGTATACATGTGCAGTTAACAGTCTGCCTAGCGTGATGTGGCTGTTCATGAGGATGGCGCAACGCGTTCCTGCCCGAGCGGCAGTTGCGTCACTTGACAGCCGAAAGCTAGTGTGAAGCTCGATTGGCAGGTGCGCCTCACAAACGGCCACCACGATAAAGCTTTAGTAAACATGATCATCGAGATCTCGTTCTACTATCCAGCACATTCTTCACTGTCTTCTTGTATATGCTGCTATCTGTCAACATCCAAATGGTGTGAGTTATGCTACTTTTGAGCCAAGCTGATTGAATCGAGAGTATGCAAGTGGCATACGGGAGAGATACTTAGCTGTGCAGACGTATCGAAGTCTTGGCCATCAATAGTGCTGTGTCAGGACAAGCCTGTAGTAATCCTATTGGACACACCGATTGCTCTTCTCTTGCCCCTTGGAGTCAGCAACGATCATTCGAAGATGGAATTGCAGTCATTCCAGCTTAAATACTTGGATTCGTATGTCACTTCTCATCCTCTTCATTTACCCCGTCAAAAGAAATCTACTATGGCTCCCTCAAACGGTGAGATCGTTCCCGGAAGTGTCTACCTATATCAGCCTGTTAAATGGGCATCTCCCATGTTTGCAGCGTGGTTCGCAGTTGCTACCATTGCGCATGTCTGGCAATGTTTCAAGTACAAGGCTTGGAAAGTCACCGGTCTCCACCCCTTCTGCGGTCTACTGTTCACATTTGGCTTTGCCGTACGTTCCTATGGAGCCCATAATTACGAGAACGTTGGAGCATACGTCGCAAGCTCTATCCTTATACTATGTGCACCGTAAGTAACTCGTCTTTCTCTTTCGAGGTAGCTAACAAATCACCAGCCCCATCCTTGAGCTGGCCAACTACCATGTGCTTGGTCGAATACTCTACTACGTACCATACCACTCGCCTCTGCATCCCGGTCGTACCCTAACGACGTTTGGCGCAATATCCAGCATCGTTGAAGTTTTGAACGCGATCGGCGTCTCCTGGCTAGCGAACCCCAACATTCTCGAAATCTATGCCGACATCGGACATATCCTGATGAAGGTGTCACTGATCTTACAAATCGGTGTCATCCTCCTCTTCTGCATAATTGCCGGCGTCTTTCACAGACGATGTATCAGGGGTGGCATCAAATCGGGGAAAGTACAGGGCCCTCTCATCACACTGTACATCAGTCAGGGCCTCATCCTCATTCGCACAATCTACCGCTGCGTCGAACACTTCGACATCAGCCGCGCACCTACGAATCCGTCAAAAGACTGGGACCCAATGAGTCTCTCGCCAATCGTTAGATACGAATGGTTCTTCTGGGTTTTCGACGCAAGCCTCATGCTCGTAAACACCGTGCTGTGGAACTATCGCCATCCGCGTCGCTACCTACCGGAGGACTACCATATCTACTTGGCTCAGGATGGGCAGACCGAGCTGGAAGGCCCAGGTTGGAAGGATGACATGCCGTGGTTTATGACCTTTATAGATCCGTGCGGACTTACTGCGTCAATTACCGGTGGTGGTCAAAGGGCAGAGAGACCATTCTGGGAGAATAATGGCTATGAAACTTTCTAACTCTTTCAAAGAGACACTGGTGACGTAGGAGTTAAAGCCTGAGAGGGCGGTACGCTCTGGTGAAAAATACGAAGGGGGTTCGCTGTTTATAGATTCCTTGTTGATTGATCGGTTGCGAGTTAGACTTGTACAGATAGCGCTGAAAGCTCCAAATGCGGACCTTCTCATCTCGCACACCATCGGTAATGAGACCTTGGGAAGCTGCAAGTATGCGGCATCAAGGTGACGCTGCGTATCCCGAGTATAAGGGGACGAAGGGCTGTGGATCAAGGAGGGCGTCGATTGAAGGCTGCGGGCGTAGGTAACAGGGCGCAGCGTAGTGGGAGCTGTCACCGCTTTGAGAGGAAAGGCTGATGTCATAGACGCGTCGCTGGCCGCCTCTCAGCCCTTCCAACACACGACAGGCCCCACTACGCGGCCCGCCTGATCATCCACCTTCCTCCATCTGGCCATGTCTGCCTATGCTACTCTTCGCGTGCATCATGCCTGAAGTTCTAGAACTATATCAATGCTGATTGCTGCTGCGATTGATGGTGGAGGGCCATTGCGCAATCTACCTCGGCTCCGCACACCATGACCGCGAATCTCGACACGCGTCGCATCCGGTCTTCCACTTCCGCTGAGCTTCGAGACTACTACACCCAAATACTGGACGATGCGCCAATCCAGGAGATCACGACACAGCTCCTCTCAGCTATTGAGAGAGGCTCGATATCGCCGCTCACCTTCGGGCCATGGCTCGGCGTAGCACAGTCGCCTCTCGCTACACGCGAAGCGCTCAATCAAGATAAATCCGTACTTGTCCGCAAGCTCGGCATCAAGTTTCTGCGTAAAGGACTTTGTTCTTCGCGATGGAGAGAGACGTGGGATGGCGTTGGAGGAACTGCTGGGTTGCTTGACATCTTTGCAGACCTCTCAGTGATCGAGGTCAAGGCTGCTTGTAACGCAATTGGTCGTTCTGGTAGAGGCGCTGACCTGAATGCGAAAAGAGAGCTTTTCACGAAATTCTTCAAAGCGCTGCACCCTGATCGCTTCCCCGATTCGCCGCATAAGACGAAAGATCAGCGTGCACTTGGAAGGTTCTATCGACTCATCATTCCTGCGTGTTCAAAGGAGCTGGTAGAAGAGGCCATCGCAAGCGGGTCGAAAGGAACATGGAAAGATGCGCGAACCAAGGATCTCGTCAAGTACTATCCGGAGTGTATGCAAGAAGAGCTTCTCCAAGCGGTGAGCGCGGAACAATTACCCAGCGACAACATCACGGTATTTACAGAGCTACTGCATCACCATCCGCCAGGTAAATCGACTACAAAGGGCTTCTCCAAGTCGATGGAGTTCTCTTTGAGACTCTTGGAAACTCTTGGTAATTCAGCGCACTCGGTAGTGGCGGACGAGACTTTCATCGACCAACTCGTCAATCCTCTCATTAAACGTGCAATCAAGAACCACGCAGGTTGGGATATGATACAACGAATAGTCGATCTCACAATGCGGTACTTGGAAGCCCATCCAAGCACAGGATGTCACATCACTGGCATCGAGGGCGACTTTCTCCAGCAGGTCGCCTATTGCTGGTCACAACAGCCAAGTTTGTTCGGACAGCAACTGCGGAGGCTCTGTTCTCATCCGGTATTCGGTACAGCCAGCAAGACCAACATCGGAGACTGGGATGACGTCCTCGCAAGGATTCCAGCAAAGCGAAGCTACCCACTCTTGAGACTTTGCTACCAAGAGTCCGCCTCGCTTGACCTTGACAGCGATGCGGATCTGAAGAAGACCAAGGGCTCGATCCATCCCAGCTTTTTCGCCAATCTGTCCCCTGCCGACGCTCTGCTACTGTTTACTCGTCTGCGAACAGCGAGAGGAGATGTTGATCTAATCGACCTTGATCGAAATCGCTCTATTTTCGGCCAAACGCCAACTTATGAACTTCAAGCTCAAAGTGGTGACCCGGATATATTTCACTTCTGGCTACTAAGCCTGAACAACAAGGAAGAAGACGCCAAGATACTGGCCAATGACTACGTTGATGTGCGCAAGAAGAAGGCTGCTACTGCATCTCAGCCGGAACAACGTGCATTCTTTGCCAAGTCAGCGCTATTTGCTGCTATCGCCAGTGGGTCTCTCGACCTGCTGAAAGATACGCTGGAGTGGACCAAACGCTTCTTGCGAGATCCGCTCGTGATGCGGGAGATCTATCCAAACATATTTCCTGAAGAAGCTACACGCCTACTATCAGGTATTCCTGCATCGATCAACGGATTGCCAAGCCTGACTGTGCTACAACACCGAGTCGCAATGGCGAACACGATTTTGCAAGGAATGTTTGACACAGCATGCGAAGCCCTCAGGGAACCTTCGTTCAACGCGTATGATTGGGGTGGCGTCTTTGAGCTATTCCACGATGTTATCAAACTACGGATGGACCTCACACCACATGTCAAAAAGCAACTCAGAGCCCCTGACCACGGTATACATGCCTGCATTTGGCAGGTCACGATTCCGATGCTCATTGCGGTCGAGGAAAAGGCGCAAAGAGAGGAATACGCAAGACTGGAGGCGAATCATCCCCGTGGTATTCTTGCCTATCACAGATCCTTCACTATTGAGCTTGAAAGCTCCGACGTCTCGACATATGTCTTCTTAGACACCCTCGCACGAGCGAGAAACGAACTCTGGTCCAAGCTAAGGCCGCTAGACCGTCCTGCCACACTAGCGCTTCCTGAGCCCTTTCCTCGAGGACTTCCAATACAATACCTGACTGCACCATGGATTCTGAACGTGAAGGATCTCAACAGCATAGGGGTGTCTTACATTGCAGCGCGTACCCAGCAAGCCATCTTCCCAGATTCGAAGACTGCTCTCCAACCCGTATCACTGGACAAAGAGTTTCAGAAGACCACTGGGCTGTTCGTAGACAGTTACCAATATGGCCTACAGCTTTATATACCCAAAGCATGCGACAAGCCGGAGAAGAAAGCTCGTCTCAGAAGGGCGTGGCAGTATGCCATCGGCCCTCTAAGCTCCGACAGGATGACAGGGGAGGAAGCAATACGCTTTTGGAAAGACATGAAGCCAGACGATTTGGATGAGTGGCCGCCTGAGGGCGTGATGAGGAATATAGAGAAGTCTTGGCCAATGATACCTGAGGATGACGGTTCGGGTGAGCCATGTGAATGGAACCCTTTTGCGACAAGACCGGATTTTGTCGAGCGGGAACTTGATGCACCGACTTATGTGGACTTCTCAGTTGGCGTATCGAGAATCATGACTTCAAGAAGCCGTGTGAACTTTCCCATTGTTGCAGCACCAGTTAAAGTTCCTGGCCACGAAGAGGACGCTAGGCTTATCTGGAGTTCATCGCGCGATATGGGAGAAGGTGGCGTGTTATCGGCTCTGCTGTATCTCGACGCAAAGTTCGTCAAGAGCGACCGCCTTCTAGCGACCCCATTTCCTTCGGAAACAGACACGCGATACCCGGCTGTATACTTGGACGAAGAGTTCCTCACTTCTGATGAGCCAAATCAGTTTACAGCTTCCAGAGCCATACGCGGTCATCTCGATACGATACCTCCTACATTGCTGGCACAGCTTTCACGAAACCTCGTCAAAGCTCTTGATCATGCGGACACAGTTGAAGAATCCGACAGCCATACAGCTCTGCATGAGGTCACTATGCAGCTCATTGCTCGACTGGGCGAAAGTGATAGACCTGGCTTGGCCACGCAGTCAGCTGTCCGTACAATCCTGGATAGGCCCAAGTCGAGCTCATGGCATCGCATCCTACTAAAACCGAGTTTCCTCCGAAGACTTCCGGCGTCGCAGGCCAGATCCTGCATTGGATCTCTTTCCGATGAGATTATCAACATGGTACAGACCAGAAACATGAACAAAGAGAGCTCAGTAGAGGGCGATGTTGCGCGACCTACTGGCGAGCCACATGTGAAAGTCACTACGATTAAGATGTTGGTTCAGGTTTTCCAGGACCTTGACTTGAACGGAACAGACTACGCTCTTTCAGTGCTATCGACACTTTCAAAAATGAACACCCATGTGGACGTCAGACTCAATATCGTCAAGAGTCTTTTGGTACTGCTTGAGAATGGCTCTCGAGACCAATCTCGCGCAGTACTTGCTCTCCTGGAATTGTTCATACCAATAGCTGGATCTTTGAACGAAAGACAGCCGCTGGACGAAACGCAGTGGCTGCAGTGCGATCAAGACCTTACGCTCCCCGAGATTCAAGCCGGCATCTCGCTCGAGGAAGGGTCAGAATCACCGGTTTTGGTGGCTCTGATCCAATATTTCTGTAACAAGAAGAACGATACGGTCGAGTTCCAGCAATTCGTAGATCGAGTCTTGATGCCGGTACTGCAGAACCTCAGAGATCATACGACGAGATGGGCAGCGTTGTTTCTCCGAAAGTACGGGCTTGAAGATGCGTTGCTTATGGACGTTCGCATCCCATCCATCCCGCGAGACCCGTACGTGAACAGGCTGCTACTAAACGAGAACAACAAGAAGTCGGCTTATGTACCGCATACTATACTGGAAGAATATGTGGAATACCTGTGCTTTATCATCGGACCTCCGGCATCTTTGCGAGCCATGAATGAGGGGCTTGTCGCTGATCCTGCACTAGCTTCACTTCCCGAAGTTCAAACATGGATACGACTATTTGGGCAAGACCGCAGTCTCCGGAATGGTCGCTTTTCTGCGGACTTCATCGAACTTCTAGAACACGCGGTGGACTCTTCCGACGATACAGTTCTTACACCGAAACTCATCCAAGAGCAATGTCTCAATATTTTCACGACGTTTGTATTCAACGACGGGCCAACGTACACCAGCCTTACGAAAGGCTTCTATGATAGATTGCTGAGTGGCAAATATATCGCAGAGTCTTGGTGGCTACAGCACGGCAAACCGATCCTAGTAGCGATGGTGTCTTACGTCAACAACTTGCGCAACCGAAAATGGGAGCGCGACCCAGCCCGAGAGCCTTCGGTCCTTCCTGATACCTTTTCCTGGCGTCTTCTCCTGCTCGATTATCCATGGCCTTCGCGCGATGAAGGAGAAGAGACTCGGGAACAGAAATGCACGCTCTTTGCCGGTCAGCTGGAGGCGATCATCGATGAGATGAGTAGCCAGCCAGTCTACCATCAAGCCCTTCGAGACCTGAATGCCTACCTTGCCACTGACATTGTGTCTTCCAAGGGCAGCGGAAGGGGAGAAAAGCGATTCGGCACATCTCTATACATTTACGATAAACATAATCTGCTGCACGATCGTCTCCAGAACAATCGCATCTTGACGGCGACCTACGTAGGCGACATTCGTAAAACAAGGTTGAGCTGGTTGACAGCACCGGACTTGTTGAAGGTCGAAGTTGCCTGGGCACTAGTTCAACTCGTGGGGGACGAGTTGAAGGAGGACCGAGCTATCGTGAATAAAGAGACTAGGCATAAGTTGGTATTAATGGTGGATACGTGGAAAGCATGTGAGAATGAGGGTGTCCGAAGAAGAGGATGGGAGATCGAGGAAAGCTATCTGTCCTAGCCTTACCTAGAAAACGGGCCATAGCAATAGTGTTTGCTTTAGCTAGTAGGCAGAGTTTACGTCAACTCGGATCCTTCGACGCGGTCCAAGGCTGGTGGCCTGATCAATGCGACTTCACAAATTGGCGAGCCCCGCCGGAACTTCTTCCTGTAGCCCGCGAAGTGTGACAATGGCTATTCCTGAAACTATTAACGCCAACATGCGGAAGACGATGGAGAGCATGACGCCACTTTGGTACTCTTGGCCACAGCTCGCCGACCGAAAGCCCATGCCGCCACACTACCAACCACTGATCTTTGTCCTTACCATCGTCCCGTTCTTCTTCTCCAGCCGACGTCGGATCGCCATCTGCATATTCCCACTGATTCTAGACCTATGCCTTAGGTCACCATGCTATACCTTCGGTAACCCCTCTGCCGATTATTACAACAGCTCGTTCTTCATTGCTGTGCCTCTCTGGTTCCTCGAATTCGCCATTTTGGCTCCACAAAAAGGGCCCGATGCCCCTGCATACATTGTAAACCCGAAGCGCAGCGACATTAGGAGCGAAAGAGCCGTGGACGACATGAGCTTGACATGGCAGAAAGTCCTCCGGGTGTGTTCACTCATGGTTCCGTCGCATCGTGGTATTGGCTGGAACTGGCAGGTCAAAGGTGTTCCTGACGGTCCGAACGAGGGCTTCTCGAAATGGGCCTTTCTTTGCAGACACGCCCGAAAGATGATGACTGCGTACTTGCGTTCTATGGGCATGCTCGTGCTGCTCGGATGGGGTTCAGCTGTGGAGGTACGGTTGTCATCGGAAGCGCGCCCCCATCACTTCATGGTCGATGCGCTCATTGGCTGGTCCGGTGCGATTTGGGTCTGGGACAGATTGAACTTCGCTTACAGCTTTATGGCGGCTGCATCCGTTGCAAGCGGGGTATGCGAAACGTGGCAATGGCCGCCGCTAATGGGGAAACTGGGGAATGCGTGGTCTGTGAGGTAGGTCTGGAGTGTGGTCTATCACCAAACAATGAAAAAGGTAAAGTCAGGATTGACTCCTCATGCCACTTTTACGTCGATTCCAGTATTTCAACCATCTGCAATGTGCAAGCCTCGCTAACGCAAATGTGTATTGCAGATGGTCTAGCAACCCGCATCTCGCATTTTTCGCCTCCTGGGTATCCGCAAAGGCAGTCTCGCATCGGGACTAGTTCAACTCTATGTGTCTTTCGCGATTAGCTGCTTAGTGCACGAGTTCCAAATGTTTATGGTAACGCGTAGAGACATGGGAGAACTCGTATTCTTCATGTCCCAGCCGGTAGCTATCACCATCGAGGGTGTTGTGCAATGGATGGCTGTTCAGGCACGGTACCGAGGGGCCGGCCATGACAATATTGGACCTGCATTAGCAAGGTATGCGGGCTGCATATGGGTGGTATTGTGGTTTTCTTTTAGTCTACCAACATATGTGAAAGGTTGCAGAGACGCAGGGATCGTTCATGATGCGATCTTCGACGACAGACCCTTCGAGGTTGGAGTTCGTTTGGCAGATTGGATTCTTCGGTGATGGGGAGATTCGCCTTCGAGCAAGATGGCATATACAGTACGTAAAACGGCAGCCCAGCCGAACCGAAATCCTTATCAAAAGCAGAAGTTATGATAGAGGATGTGATTGTGAACCTTTCGAGACGAGATGGAGCCGGACTGGGTGAACGGGCATGATGATGACGAAGGAGCCCCTGCGCTATAAGCTTAGCGGCGGTCCGTGCTGCCAAACGCGTCTTCCAACTTTGGAAGGGTTTCGTGCCATGAACGACACACCGCACCTCAGGAACACAGGTGTACCTAGACGTACAGCACTCCCAATCGCGAAAAAATTCGTGCATCTTCTCAGCCTGCTTGGGAAAATGTTTAGCGTTCCTACCGCGCGACCCAGGTGGAAGCAATGGCATGCTTCACGACCTCATCAGCCGGCCCCTCATCCACATACCGAATATCGATCATGAGGAGAAGCCTCCTGTCGGATTAACTCCATGGCGTGCGATACCAGTTGGTGGTTCAGGGTCTCTTGACCCCTCTAGAGTCCATGAACACATCATATTGAGTAACCGCGTAGCTGGAAGGTAGGGATTCATAAAAGAGCATCCTCCTGCTCTCTGCATTCAGGAATCACTCGTTCTGCAACTTCGCTCTTCTCCTAAATTCGCTCCATCTTCAGTAGCCAGCCGACATGTCAGGCTGCTCGCTCGTTGCCGCGGGTTTGCCGTCCCTCATTGGGTCGGCCACCCCAACCTTCAGTTATGATCGAGCTAGGCATAGCTTTGGATCTGGCGACAACTTCGGTATCCAGATGACTTATATGTCTGGTACTTCTACCTGTTATCAAGGAACTAGGCCTACATTCACGCCCATCATTTCCAACCCGTTGCTATTGTACACCCGCACCTGCTCCTACCAAACCCAAGGCGTGCCGGCAACCTATACAGGCATTTTCTGTCAGGATGCCGACCTTTACGACTGGGTCAACATGGGTCGTTATACGATCGATAACTATGCGTTCCTTAACCCGTTCGCTGCCACTCCCCGTGCCTTCACTGCTGCGTTCGGCGACCAGCCTTCCCCAAGCACTGTCGCTACAAGCGTCGTTCAGACGACTTCGACTGCTACCAACACTGCGTTTGCGCCTGTCAGGCCTGCGGCGACTACTACAGTCTCTTCCGCCTCTGCCACTAGCACACAGACAAACATCGCTACTTCCACATTCCCGGTCACCAGTGCTATCACACAGACTTTCACTGTCTGCCCGACGTCCGTTCGACCGAGTTCCTCTAGCTCGTCTCCAGCACCCATTGTGCCATCGTCTTCCCGATCATCCTCCATCCCGGTTGTACCATCATCGTCGGCACAAGTGTCTACTACCACCACGGTCGTCATGTCGACAGTCACGCCAACGCCGAGCTCCATCTCTTCACCTTCCTCCATCCCGTCACCAAGCTCATTTTCTTCGCCTTCCCCCGTTCCCTCGCCAAGCTCATCTGCTGTGCCAGTCCCGAGCTCATCTTCTACACCTTCCGCTATCCCTTCACCTAGCTCAGCCTCTGTCGTGACCACCACAGTGGTAAGCGTCACTACGGCTACTCCATCGAGCTCCGCTCCTATCGTGTCGCCCTCGTCCGCTTCACCGTCTTCTATCCCATCGCCCTCTTCAGCCTCCGTCGCTACTACCACCGTCGTAAGTGTGACTACGGTTACTCCGACACCGAGCTCCACTCCGGCCGCATCATCCTCGGCCGCTTCTTCTAGTTCATCTGCACGCCCATCATCCAGCTCTGCTTCCTCGAGCCCGGCATCAAGCCCCGCTTCTTCAAGCGCTGCGTCCAGCTCAGCAGCTTCCACTCCTGCTTCGAGCTCTGCTTCTTCAAGCCCGGCTTCAAGCCCAGCGTCTTCCAGCCCTGCTTCCTCAAGCCCTGCTTCCAGCTCTGTTGCCATCACTTCAAGCTCTGTCACCCCCACTTCAGCCAGCGCGTCGCCATCTGCGTCTGCCTTGTCTTGCCCCGCGAGCGATGGTGTCACGTTCACCACCCCTCAAGGAGACTTCGTCGTCGAGTGCTTCATCGACCGCACTAACTCCGATATCGGTGTTGCGCCTGGTAACCCTGCGAACTATGAGCAGTGTATCCAAGCTTGCGGAGCTACTTCTGGCTGCCAGGCCGTTTCATACCTGCCAAACGGCCCTTGCTACTTGAAGAGCGGTGTCGGTGCGCCTAGGTCCAACGGTGGTGTCTGGGGTGCTAGGATTGCATCAGTCCCTGTGTCTTCATCTTCTTCGATGATCGCTTCTTCTGCAGGCGCTTCCTCCCAATCAATCGCCACGACCACAGTTGTCAGCACCACAGTCGTCACCGCAAGTTCATCTTCCAGCCCTGCTGCCAGTTCAGGCGCTAGTGTTTCTTGCCCTGGATCCGACAGCTCTATTGTCACTGTCAATGGTATGCAATATCTAGTTCAGTGCGGTGCCGACTACCAGGGTGGCGATATTCCGGGCCCAATGAGCCCGACCTACCCCAGCTCCTACGAGGGCTGCTTGGCAGACTGTTCTACCACTTCAGGCTGTGTCGCTGCCAGCTACGTTATTAACGGTCCTTGCTACCTGAAGAGCGCAGCCAACGCTGCCGGTTCGAACAGCAACATTATTGGTGGAAGACTGGTCCGCAGCATCTCAACTAAGTCGGCAACCAGTGCTTCATCCATGGCGTCTGCCTCCTCCTCTGCGGCCGCATCCTCGATGGCACCTGCCTCTTCGTCTGCTGTCGCTTCTTCGTCTGCGGCCGCATCCTCGGCGGCACCTGCCTCCTCGTCCATGGCTGCTTCCTCATCCGTGGCTGCCTCCTCGCCTGTGTCTACTTCATCCCGTGTTTCCTCTTCTGTCTCCTCTTCTTCTTCGGCAGTAGCAGCAAGCTCAGCTCCAGTCACTTCAGCTGCGCCCGCTCCCGGACCCTCTACCGTTACTGTCACTACGACTATCTCCAACACAGCATACCAGTGCGCATGCACACCTGCTAGCGTCTTCGCTGCATCATCAAGCACCCTTGCTGCATCGAGTGCTCCTGCTGCATCATCGAGCGCTCCTGCTGCGAGCCCAACAGGCGCTACTAGCTGCCCTGGTTCCAATGGTTCAATGGTCACAACGTCATGTGGCGCAGTATATGCTGTCGAGTGCAGCTCTGACCGCTTCGGCAATGACCGTAAGTTCCCCTGTTCATCGTTACAACACACACAAGTTAATATTATTCCTAGTTCAAAACGGTCTCGTGTACACCGACACATACGAGCAATGTCTCCAAGCCTGTGACAACACTACTGGCTGTGTCAATGTCTCCTGGGTCATTGGACAGCCTGGTGCTTGCTACATGAAGGGCAGCATCGGTGACGTCCGCGTTAACTCGAACATCATTGGAGGACGCAAGCTCTCCGGCTGCTCCACCTTCAAGCTTCACCGCAAGCGCGTCGCGTTTGCCGCTCCCAAGGTGAAGCTGAACAAGCGTGCCGCGGTTGACGACTCCAAGGCGAAGTTGGAGAAGCGTGCTGGCTTCTTCGGTCCTGACTTCACATTCACTCAGGCTCAAGTCACTGCGACTTCGACTGCCACTGCCAGGACTACCGTTACCACGTAAGTACTG
>Ga0265797_10000857_pt1 | contig 55377 bp, 36 predicted proteins | sample P2T30metagenome_FD_192433 | JGI IMG/M metagenome (GOLD analysis project Ga0265797, IMG submission 192433) | Plant litter microbial communities from East Loma Ridge, Irvine, California - P2 T30 | ecosystem: Environmental > Terrestrial > Plant litter > Unclassified | place: USA: California...
AGACGAGATGGGTCTTAGCTTCCCCCAAAAAAAGACCCTTAGGTTGATCACATCACGACCCGCAATCGTAAACGTAAACGTCTTTTCCTCCCTTTTCACCCACGCAACTAGCTCAGAGCCGGCAGTGGTGCACCGAAATTCAAAAGAGTGATCATAAAGTGTATGCGCCGATCTCTGCTTGGCTGATTTGAAGTGGTGTTGTGGTGTGTGACACTCATCACGCAGTATCAAAAGTGAACATCTTGTTGCTGCTGCATGAGCTGCATCTTTTTCCAGAGACATCCAATCCGCAGAGCACCCCCGCACGTTCTTCTTCCTTAAGCGAGCACTGGAAGAACCGGAAGAGCCCCGTGCGACGCGTACGTGCAGGAGGAACAACATGCACAACTGCACGTGCTCGCAGACTCACAGGTTTGCATACGCTCTTCTGGTGGTGGTGGTGGTGGTGGTGGTGCTGTGGCGCTTCAACGATCGGGCGGACGTGAAGTTGCTTTTGTTGCATCTGCCATTGCATTGCGGTGTACTGTTCAATACACTCGAATTGTTTCGAGGACCATACTGGCCACTTCTACATTACGTCTGTACCAGCTATAAATACTATCCGAATTGTGCCTGCCGCCGACTCGGTGGTGTAGCGCTTGTGGGGTGTGCATAAAAATGTGGTCACTGGTCTCAATACTACGGAGATGGAGATGACTAGAGGACGACGCGGCCTAGCAACGAAGTCGGAAGTGTATGCAGCCAGCCTCACATGATCGACATGCGAAATGTCTCGTGCACGGCGCCATGTGAAGAGCGTGGCATGATGATGCCGCTGGAGAGATATCATCATCATTCCTCTTCAATACGGCTCAACTATGGTTATGCCGTGGTCTAGCTTGAGCTTGCACAGGTCAAAAATACTTTCGCAGTTCCTGCGTCGTTAGGCCAAAGCTAGCCTTTCGTGTTCCTATTCTCGGATGGCGTAGCGAGTAGCGCGCGTCCTGTACCTGTGTACTGGCTTACTGGCTGTGGCGAATCGTACCCTTGCTCTTTCGCCCATCCTGCTTGGCCCGTGTGGACATGGAAGCACTCCCCATAGCAACAATAATCCAGCCGTCCGTTCTGGTGTGTTTCACGCCCGCAGGTACTGCTGCCATCGTCGTCGTCGTCGCCGCCACACTCGTTTGTAGGCTGTCTACCACTGTCGTTGTCCACCACGCAAATTACGAAGTGAGGTCGACGTTCGTTCGCGCCTTCCACTCCTGTCGCACGCACGCCTCACTGTTCCCCTGGCTTCACACCCGCTCGCTTCATTTTCTTGACAGCCCACCCAATAGCATCGCCCCAGGGCGCCGGTGAGGTATGATTTGCCTTCCCGCGCACCAACTTATGGAATGCAACTAATCCCAATTACTACAGCCCAGCATGTCTTCCTCCGATATGCCTTCGCGCCCGGAACAAGCCTCCAGGAGGAGAGAGTCCTACTACGATACCCACGCCCGCCCTGCCCACCAGTCGCGCCGCCGCAGCTCTGCCACCAGGGACCGCCCAAGGCGTTCATCAGATGCTGACGGCGCGCGTCGCTCCTCTGATGCCACTCGCGCACGACGCACCAGTCAACACGGCTCTCAGGACGAGACTAGGACTAGCCACGGCCAACACCGAAGGAGGAGCTCTTCCAACCACCAAGGCTCTAGCCGCCATACTGAGAAGCCTCGCGGTGGAGACGCAAATGTTCGTGCAGTGCATTCACCTACCAACATCCCAGGAGACCGAGAGCCAATGATGTCGCATGCTTCTCGTCCTTCGCAAGGCGGAGCAGAGGATCTCTCGCGCAAGAGGAGCATGATCCGCCCGGAGAGAAGACGAGACGACCCCGAGGACCCGAACTTCTACTACCGCAAGCATGCCCAGCACATGAACGTGATGCCATCCATCACCGGTAACGATCCACATCTCGAGGATGATTTCGCAACGGCAAGCTCTCGTTCCGACCTCTCAGGGGATATGCGTAGCTCCACCTCGCCACAGAATGAAAAAGGTGGCCCAATACCGGCTAGTGAATTGGCAGCTAGAAGCGCCAGCAAAAGGCAGCCCAAGAAATTGGCACGCAAGTCTACTGCTGGTGCAGATGAGAAGAGGAAGCAGAAAATCAAAGAGGCGTCAGGCACACCGACTCTGTGGGGAACATATTGCCACATGATCACATTCTTCATTCCGAACATTGTGCTGAGCTGCTTTGGCATGCCTAAGAAGGAACAGCAAAGAGCATGGAGAGAAAAGATTGGTCTTGTCAGCATTATCCTGCTGATTGCCACATTCGTCGGTTTCCTCACTTTCGGATTCACTCAGGTTGTCTGTCCGGAAGGCGGCCCCTCTAGGCTTCAAGTCAACAAGGTCGATCAAGGTTACATGATTTTCCACGGCAAAGCATACGATTTGACTAGGTCCCGCCACCCGCTCGCTCGTGGAATTTCCGCTGGTGGTAACGTTCTCTGGGACATGGATGAGCCGCATGGTGGTCAGGATGGCAGCTTCTTGTTCCAAAACGTCAATGGCAAATGCAAGGGCTTGATCGAGGCGGCTCCGGACTCGGATGTCCCAACCGACAAGGACGGAAACCTCGCCTGGTACTTCCCATGCAACACTTTCAACCAGGACGGCTCCAGTTCGCCCAACACCTCAGTCGGCTACTATCTCGGATACTCTTGCCACACATCTCGTGAGGCTCGCGACAACTTCTATGACCTGAAGAGCGCTGGCGACGTGTTCTTCACTTGGGATGACATCCGCAACTCCAGCCGCAATCTGATGGTTTACTCTGGCGATGTGCTTGACCTTGATTTGCTTGAGTGGTTCAACACAACCCAGATCTCATACCCACAGATCTTCGACGACATTCGCACTAACGAGGCCGTCCGTGGCCAGGACAACACCCTTGCATTCGCCTCTAGCTCGAAAAAGCAGGTTGCGCAATGCTTGCAGGAGATTGTCAAGGTTGGATCCATTGATACCGAGACTGTTGGTTGCATTGCCTCGAAGGTCGTGCTCTACGTTTCACTCATTTTCATTTTAGCTATCGTAGGCGCCAAGTTCGTGCTTGCGCTCATCTTCCAGTGGTTCCTTTGCCGCAAGTTCGCCGCCGACAAGACCAGCATGACTAGCGACAAGAAGAAGAGACAAAATCAGATCGAAGACTGGTCTGAAGACATCTACCGCGCACCTCCGAAGATCACAGACCCCGCTTCGACTGTCAGCGGCAACTCGAACAAGCGTAACAGCTTCTTGCCCACCACCAGTCGTTTCACAAGCCCGTATGCTATTGAGACCAAGGCCAGACCCGCTCCGATGACAATGGCCAGCCAGTCTTCCACTACTCGCCTGATCCCTCCGTCAAACATCAGCGCCGACGCATACACCGGCTCCAACCGCTCCGAGGGTACTATTCCTACGATTGACAGCCCTGGTCGTGGAAGTGTCAGCCACAACCGATCCAGCCTGATGCCCTCTGGAGCTCAATCTCAGCGTTTCAGCGGTATGCACGGTGAATCCGATGGTATTGGGCCACATGGCTTCATTCACGAGTCTGTTGTGCCTCAGCCGCCACCAGACTGGCAGCCTTTCGGTTTCCCCCTTGCCCACACAATCTGCTTGATCACTGCTTACTCCGAAGGCCCTGAGGGAATGCGAACCACTATGGACTCCATTGCTATGACCGATTACCCGAACAGCCACAAGCTTCTCTTCGTTGTTTGTGACGGCTTGATCAAGGGTAAAGGTGAGACCATGTCTACGCCCGAAGTCTGTCTTAGCATGATGAAGGATCACACTACTCACCCTGACGATGTCGAGCCCTTCTCTTACGTGGCTGTTGCATCTGGCAGCAAGCGCCACAACATGGCAAAGGTTTACTCTGGCTTCTACGATTACGGTGCCGACTCTGCGATCCCCTTGGAGAGGCAACAGCGCGTCCCCATGCTTCTGATTGTCAAGTGTGGTACCCCTGAGGAAGCCACTGTATCAAAGCCTGGTAACCGTGGCAAGCGTGACTCTCAGATCATCCTCATGTCCTTCCTCCAGAAGGTCATGTTCGACGAGCGCATGACGGAACTCGAGTACGAAATGTTCAACGGCATCTGGAAAATCACTGGAATTTCACCCGACTTCTACGAAATCACTCTCATGGTCGACGCTGATACAAAGGTCTTCCCTGACTCTTTGACTCACATGGTTAGCGCCATGGTCAAGGACCCTGAGGTTATGGGGCTCTGTGGTGAGACCAAGATCGCAAACAAGACCGACTCTTGGGTTACCATGATTCAAGTGTTCGAGTACTTCATCTCGCACCACCTGAGCAAGTCTTTCGAATCAGTCTTTGGTGGTGTCACCTGTCTGCCCGGATGTTTCTGCATGTACCGCATCAAGACACCCAAGGGTGGCCAGAACTACTGGGTTCCCATCCTTGCCAACCCGGATATTGTCGAACACTACTCCGAAAATGTCGTTGATACCCTGCACAAGAAGAACTTGCTACTCTTGGGTGAGGACAGATACTTGTCCACGCTTATGCTGAAGACTTTCCCCAAGCGCAAGCAAATCTTCGTTCCCCAGGCCGTTTGCAAGACTACTGTGCCGGATGGATTCAAGATCCTTCTCTCGCAGCGTCGTCGTTGGATTAACTCGACTGTGCACAACCTCATGGAACTGGTACTCGTAAGAGATCTCTGCGGTACTTTCTGCTTCAGCATGCAGTTCGTCGTTTTCATCGAGCTTATCGGTACTGTCGTCCTGCCTGCAGCTATTGCCTTCACTCTCTACGTCGGTAAGTACTCCCATGTGCACCTAGCCTGGCTATCACAATCACTAACACCATCATTCTAGTCGCTCTCGGTCTCAAGTCTGCTTTCACAGATACCCCCACCCCGACCATCCCCTTGATCCTCCTTGTCCTCATTCTCGGTCTACCCGGTGTCCTCATCGTTATCACCGCGCATCGCGTTATCTACGTCCTCTGGATGTTGGTCTACCTCCTTTCGCTACCGGTCTGGAACTTCATCCTCCCCACCTACGCCTTCTGGCACTTCGACGACTTCAGTTGGGGTGACACGCGACAGACTGCCGGCGCCGTAGCAGGCGCCGACAAGGGCGGTCACGACGAAGACGGCGAGTTCGACAGCTCCAAGATCACGATGAAGAGATGGGGCGACTTCGAGCAGGAGCGTCGCTTCCGCGCGCCCGCTTGGAACAACAGGCCAAAGAGCATGGGCGCCAACACGATGGGCGGTGCCTCGAGCGCCGTCACCACTCCCATGCTTGGCCACGAGAGGAATGGCTCCAGGGGCTACGACAGCGCGTACCGCGACTAGTTCCCTGCGCGTGTTTTTGCCGACATCCTTTTGCTGCTGTTCTTTTCTTTTCTGACGATGTCTGCATTTTTGGGCATCTATTGTGCGTATGACTGGATGGCCATTGTCGTTGAGACCAGATGTCTCGCTGTTTTGCGTGTTTTTTTGAAAAAAGGAGCAGAGTTCATCTTTAATCTTCCTGGGCGTAATGTAGGAGGGTATTTTGGGGATTGAGCACGGATTGTGTATTGCTAATGAATATGTATGCTGTGTGCGTAATCCATTTTTTCATGACTATACCTATGTACTCAACTCCTCTCTCTTGCCGATAAGCACTATTTGAGAGGCCAACTGAGCTGCGCTTTTCTTTTTATCATGCGTAGACCGATGACATGTTAATTAATCATTACCAACGAGATGCTAATTTAGCTGTGCTTCACTTTACATTTACTATACTGATACCATGCGTAGAACGATGATATACTTACCCTTACCAGTGAGATGCTGATTAAATTGTGACTTCGCATAGCATTTACTGCACTTGTACTATCATGTGCAGAACGATGCTGTCAGCCATACTCACCCTTGCCATTGAGATGCGATGCGCAGAACCCTTCAAGGTCTATTCCCGCTCGTTTAGCCACAAGACAACCACGTGTGAAGAATCAACACCCCAGCAGCCATGAGCCCGTGTTCCATGCATCGGTGCATTCTCGATACGCTCGTTTAACGAGCTCGCACCTGTCATCAGAAAGTGGAGCACCTTGCTAGCCCTTCGCCACCTGCGAACCCACGTGAAGGCCGCCAGGGATCGATCGGAACGGCTGGCGCTGCGCGGTGTCTTACACAGCATGCTGCAAGAAGCCTGAGTACGGCGGTTTCGACGACGGCGCCGCTGTCGTCCAACCCGCCGGAAGATGCGCTCTCCGAATGCCACCGAGACGCCTCTGGATCTGAGATCGAGCTGTCGTCGGGCGGGCTTTCATCGATCGCCTCAGTCGACATGTCCACTCTGTGCTCCGATCAAGCCGGCCACCGTGGACACAGCGGCAGCAACCACGAGGCACAAAGGCAGCGCATCGGCACTACCACCCTTCGCCCTTTCAACCCACGAGCATCGCTTATGGCTGGCCGGTCCCCATGAAGTCCAGCATGCCGCGGCATCATTGGCGGAGTGGTACCGCTCTGGTTCTGCCTGCCGTACGACGACTCCTGCATTGCATGAACAAGGAGCGAGTCAAACCAGAACGCCTTTTTCGACCCTCTAAGCATGAGGGTCTGCATGCATTAACCGCGCTCAGCGGCGTGCAGATGCGAGGCGAAGTACCGTCTCGCGTGCCAGGCTCGCCATTGGACGGCAGTCGCCTGTCAAGGACCCATTCCGAGGGTTTTGGTCGTGGTACAGCGCGGCAGAAGCGCGTCGCCGGAAAGGGAAGGGCGCTAATGCAGCGCTTCTGCCACGCGTTTGCGAGTGCTGGGGTGGGCGAGAGTCGCAGCGTAGAGGATGTGGAGGACGACGACAGCGGCGCGGTATGCTTGTCCTGCTATTTGTCCAGGGAGGCCAGGATGAGAGGATGCGATGCGCAAGCGGCCGTTTGGACAGGTGGCGATTATGGCGTGCGGTCTTGATGCGCCGGCCGAGGGTTGGCTGCGTGCTGAGAGAGAGAGGGTGGAAGTGTGGCTCTGTGCAACTGAGCTCACGTGTCGGCCTGCCTGCCTGCCTGCCTGCCTGTCTGCCGTGTGCCGCGTCTTGTCACGGTCGCTTGCGTTGACTGATTTCTTGATGCGTGTCGCTGGTGTCGCGCTCGTCTGTCGGAGCGAAGTCGATTCATTGTCGTGCAGAAGGCGGCGAGTGCTGCTGATGCTGATGCTGATGCTGATGCTGATGTTCCTTCGTTGATGCCCAACCACGACGCATGACAGTGGAGTCCGTCTCGACTACTACTCCTGTACTATACCACACCCATCTCCACTAACTACTACCACTACCAATCCCTTAGACATGGCCTCATCTCGCTTTGCTTACCACGAAATATAGATTACATACAGTGCCGTGCTGCATCGCTCTCTGCAGGGCCAACAGAGCCGCGTCTTGCTGCTCTTCTCATCTCGCCTGCTGGTACCGGCCGAAAGGACTCTCTCGTCTCTTCACACACCCCGGACCCAGCAATCTGCAGCGTATTTCGCTCACATATACCCTGGTCCCGTCGCATGCGAGTGCGGGGTGGGGTTCCCACGAGAAAGATCCTTGCATGAATGCATCGCTGCTGCTGCGAAGACCACATCCATCTCTTCATCCGCGAACCTGAACCACTCCCACGGTAATGCTGATCCCACCTGACACGGCCTCGAATCCTCTTGTCTATACGACTCTTACGACACTCTCCATACCGGCCCTTTGCCCTGGTGCTCCCACCGCTGCTGCACCCACCCGCCGCCCGGCCAGGAAGCCTTGAAACTCACCGCGCGCGCGTCACCCTCGCCTGCTTGATTGCCTGTACTATCGCAAGCGAGCGACGCACCCTTGAGCGCACGTCGCTTGCATGCAAGTAATCCTTTGACAGCCCACCCTGTGCGAGCCTCTTTCCTGGCGCTGGATTCTCCTGCCGCAGGAACTCTACCAAAAGCCTATCCATCCTGCTTTCCTCCCTTTGACAGTCCAGGATCCTCGCGTGAGCCGTTGGTACAGCGTGAAGCCGTGCGTGCCTCGCAGTTGCAGTGCCGCAGGAAGGGGAAAGGCACAAGACCTTGACACGCCTGCTCTTCCATTCCACTGGGAACCAACATTCGCCATGGCCGACATGTTCTATTTCTGCAGTCCTCCGGCGCCGGTCAAATACTCCGGTTCTTCCTCGAGACGCTATCGTAGGCCGGTCAGGAAACCTCATCAATCACGAAACAGGATGGAACGCGCTTGTATGGCCCGCTTTGTGGAGCCTGTCTTTTGCAGCACGGTGTTTCCCTTTTTCTCTCAGGCGGATGATTTAGTCTCCCAGGATGGCCTTCAATCTTTCCGCGAAGATTGCCCGGACGATGCGCAAGACATGGACTGTCACGATGAGTTCGATGGAGGTGCTTGCGATTATGTACATGAAGGCACGATCGAAGATGCCACCTTCCAAGCACCCGTGGATTCGGAGGCGCTCTTACAGCAACCGCAGGACAGCACCTTCCAGGAAGGAAATCAGCACGTGGCAGCCACGAACCAGGAAGTCGCATTGCCATTTGAGATGAGGAGCGATCCCCTAGCCATGCCACGGACGGTATCGCATCAGCCTTCATGCGACAGCCTACGGAACTTTGCAGCCTCTACAGATGGTCGGTACTCTCAGACTCCTGCTAGTGAGATTCGTACTGCCGTCGGCGTCGAATATGACAACCTGCCCGAGGAAGTTCGCTTGCAAGCTAGCAGTGCCGCACAATATACTATCATGACCGACATGGCCGAATCAGCATGGTCAGTCGACGACCCTCGCTACGGTGCTGACCTGTTGGATAGCCTTGATTCATGGACTGCCCGGGACCTCTCTGCAATGCAGGCCCAGCTTTCGGATAAAATTTTCGAGCGTGCAACTGCTGAGCACAGCTCGCTACCGACATTCAATCGCCAGGAAATGATCGCGTCTGGTCACGATATGCAAGGCATTGCCTGGGACAACTACGGAATCAACAGACATCAGTGTCTGCGCGACCGAGCAACCTTGTATAATACATCCAACTCCGAACGCATGCTTGTTAATGATGAATCCACCCTTGATGCCCAACAAGAACGCTTCTACCGTTTCCAATACTTCAATGGCTCCAAGCGACCGAAGTATGCCCACCATCAGCTTCGCCATGTACTTGCATCGGTTGGTCGGGACGTATACTACGCCAACGCTAGCCAAGTTATGCAAGCATCGCTCGCTTTACCCACTGCCCAAGAAACAGTCCTCGACTTGACCAAGTCCACCATGACTGCGACCCCTATCCGTGTCACATCTCTTGCAGCGACAGATTCTGCTGTCATCGTGGCTGGAGGTTTCGACGGCGAATATGCCATCCGGAACCTGGACTCTCCTGCATCATCACATTCAGAAGGCTTCGTCACTCACGACCGCAACGGCCTTGTCACTCATATACACACATTCGCACACCGCCGCTCCGGACTTCACCAAGCGGCATTCTGCGCTAACGACCAGCGCCTACGACTGATGGACCTTACGACGGAGAAATTTACCAAAACACTAGAATATGACTACTCACTCAACACCGCCGTTACTTCCTCGGACGGCCGCCTGCGAGCTCTCGTCGGCGACTCCCCAGATGCGCTCATCACCGACGCCGAATCTGGAGAAACACTCGTAACACTGCAAAGCCACAACGCCCACATCTTCTCCTGCGCATGGTCACCCGACGACAGATTCCTCGCCACCGGTGCCCAAGACGGTAAAATCGCGCTCTGGGACTCGCGAAACTGGTCGCAGCCACTGGCCGAGCTGCCCAACGCCCTCTCCTGCTCGCGCTCTCTGCACTTCACAGCCGATAGCTCAAGGCTGGTCTCGGCGGAGAACGAAGACGTCGTCAGCATCTTCGACACGCGCGGTCTGGCTAAGACGAGGCAGGATATTCGCTTCTTTGGCACTATTTGCGGTGTCACGTTGGTCGATGGTGGTGATGAGATCGTTGTTGCGAATGGCGATAGGAGTGTTGGAGGGCTGATGAGTTTCCGGCGGACGCAGTATGGTGGGTGTGGGTATTTGGAAGCGGAGGGAGGGAGTATGGATCCTCTGGAAAGGTGTCGGATGAGAGCCGCGAGGAGGAGGAATGCGAGAGGGGTGGGGATTGTTGAGGAGTTGGTGGTGTGAATATATTGATGATGATGACTACGACGAGGACTATGATGATGATGGTATGCACATAATGATGTTGACAAATATTCAAGCGTTTTCTGTATATATCGAGCATGTTCGTGACTTAACTGGCTCTGTTCAAAGCCCTTCTCTCGGTGACTTGGGCTATCGCCGACGGGCTGAAAGAGTATCTTGTTTCTGTGAACCACTGAAAGTCGTACTCTGTCGAAGAGACTGACATTGTCTATGTAGCCCTTTGAGCACCTATGATTCCTAGATCAGCGACTTGTGGGCGTACTTCCAACAGCCTGCAGCCCTTGCGCTCGAGATCATGTACTCACTCTCAATGGCAAATAAACTCATTCAATCTCGATAGTTGCTAGTACCAGCATACTAGCCTCTGATACTGATAGACGCTGTGAGCATTATCTCAACGGCCGCCATGTTCCTAAGTGTTTCTACAGTTGATAGTACTAGCGTGGAGAGTCTCTGTCGACTGCTGTGGTGGAGAAAAGGAAGTGATGAAGAGGCACAGTAGATGTTCTGAATGTAGCATTTCGTCATTACGCGTCCGTAAATCCTAACGTTACAACTATAGTATAAATACAAAAAACAGAATCGCTCGCTAGGGCCCAAAATCAAAAAGCAGCAAACCATTATTAAAAATCAAAACGCGTGACCAGGAAGAGCAGAGTGGACTCGGCGAACCCGAACCTGCTGCATCCCTTCCCTCCCAAGAAGAGATGAGAAAGAGTCGAGCATCCGAGTCCTTCTGCTTTCCTTTTCTCCCAATTGGATATCCCAATGTTGCTTTGCTTTCCTCCCAGAAGAAAGTTGTTGTGTTTCCCGCCTTTTGTGGTGACCGGTGTTCTGACAAATGAAACCCTCCTCCCTCCTGTACTACCCACTTCTTCCGTCAGACCGGGCTGAGGCGGGCGGTATGTAGCCTTTCATGTACAACCGTGGTCCGCTCGCGCGTCGTGGCGGATTTGTTGCTGTTTTTGGTGTTGCTTGATTGTTATTTGTTGTTGTTGTTCATGTTGCGAGAAGCTTACTTCTTGTCGCCGCCGAGCATACCACCGACAATGGGAAGGCTGCTGAGCTTGCTCTTGCCGTCCTTACCCTTCTTCTTCTTGTCGTCGCCGCCGAGGCCGAAGGCTCCGAGCAGCTTGTTGACACCAAGGCCACCGAGCAGGCCGTTGACCAGCCCGCCGAGACCAAGACCGTTGAGCAGCTGGCCGACCAGACCCAGGACACCTGCCAGCAAGAGGCCGACGGCTGCGAGGATCTGGAAGAGAGGCTGGGTCATCAGACCCCAGAGGGGGTTGAGCTTCTTCTTGGCGTGAGGCATGTCATTGAGCTTCTTCTTTGCGTCGTCGATGGTGGTGACGACGGTGGTGGTAAGCTCCTTGAGGCTCTCGGCGAGAGCGTGCTCCTCAGGAGTAGCCTCGCCAGTGCCCTGGCGGCCCTTAGCCTGGGCAGCGATCTTGCCGTCGGGGTCGAGGCCGCGAAGAGAGCCGTTGCACTCTTGCAAGTGACGACCGGCCTCTTCGATGAGGGGCTTGACGTTGTTGACAAGCTCCTCCTCGTCGAGCTCGTCCTTGGGGGTGCGGTCGGCCTTGTCCATGTGCTCCTTGATCTGCTTGCAGATGGGCTGGACGCGCTCGAGGGTCTGCTGGCAGATGGTGTTCATCTTCTGCGCAACCTCACGCTCTTGCTCGCGCTTGGCGGCTTCGGCGAGCTCCTCCTCGGAGGGACCCTCGTACTCCTCTTCATCGATGTTCTCGAGCAGAGTGCACTCACCGATCTTGTTGCCGTCCTGGTCGACAACGTTGCCGTTGTCATCGATCTCCTGGCCGACACAGTGTCCGAGGGCACCATCGGTGAGACGACCAACGAGGTCTCCGTTCTCATCGCGGACCTCACCCTCCTTGTTGACACGCATGCCAGACATGGGGTTGACGCGACGCTCCTTCTCCTCAGGCTCCCAGCGCTCGGCAGCACCGATCTGGTTGCCGTTCTTGTCGATGATGGTACCATCCTCTTCGACACCATGGCCAAGGAGCTTCTTGATGTCGCCCTCGGTGACACGGCCGATGATGTCTCCACCCTGGGTGGTGATGGTACCATCCTTGTTGATCTCGAGACCCTCGAAGCCAGCGAATGGACCTTCGGGGCTGGTGTCTTCGCCGAAGACGAGCTCAGCACGTCCAACGACGTTGCCAGCGTTGTCCCAGATCTGACCCTCGCCGTCAACCTTCTTGCCGACAAGAGTTGCGACATCGCCCTCAACAACGCGGCCAATGATCTTGCCGCTGCTGTCAACAGCGTTGCCAGTCTTGTTGATAGTGGTACCAGCAAGAGCAGAGTTGTCAACGGCCTCCTCTTCCTCTTCCTCCCAAGGGTCGGCGTGGCCCTTGACGTTGCCGTACTTGTCGATAATATCACCATCCTCGTCAACAGCAAGGCCGACAAGCTTCTTAGCGTTGCCCTCGACGATCTCGCCGACGACGTTGCCATCTTGGTCCTCAACCTTGCCGTCTTTGACGACGCGCAGGCCTTCGTGGCCAGCGAAGGGACCTTCAGGACGAGAGACACGCTCGTTCTCAGGGAGGACCTCGCAGCGGCCGACGACCTTGCCGGTGTCACCGTAGATGTAACCGTTCTCGTCGCATCGACGGCCAGCAAGCTCCTTGACGTTGCCCTCAACGAGGCGACCGAAGGGAATTCCCTTCTCGTCAACAACGTAGCCCTGCTTGTTGAGTTCCTTGTTCTCAAGGATGCTGTTGTCCACAGGCGCCTCTTCCTCCTCTTCAGGCAGAGGGTCGGCGTGGCCCTTGACGTTGCCGTACTTGTCGACAATGTCTCCGTCCTCGTCAACAGCGAGACCAATCAGACGCTTGGGGTTGCCCTCAACAATCTCACCGACGACGTTGTCGTTCTCGTCAGCGACCTTGCCGTCTTCGATGACACGGAGACCCTCGAGTCCGGCGAAGGGACCCTCGGGCTTGGACTCGCGCTCCTCCTCGGGGATGAGCTCGACACGGCCGATGACCTGGCCCTGGTCGTTCCAGAGCTGACCTTGGTCGTCGAGTTTCCTGCCAGCAACCTGCTTGGGGTTGCCCTCGACGAGACGGGCGATAGGAGTGCCCTCGTCGCCGATGACGACACCAGCCTTGTTAACCTGTTTGCCCTGCAAGAAGGACAGGTCGGCAGCCTCCTCCTCGGGGACCTCGTCCTCCTCGTAGCGGTCGGCGTGGCCAACAACAGAGCCCTTCTTGTCAATGATGTCTCCGTCTTCATCAACAGCGCGGCCGAGGAGCTTCTTAGCATCACCCTCGGTGACGACACCGACAATGTTGCCGTTCTCATCAGCGACGTAGCCGTTCTCGATGACCTTGAGGCCTTCAAGACCGGCGAAGGGAGCCTCTTCGTCGGCATCCTCCTGGGGAACGGTCTGGGCGCGGCCGATGACCTTGCCCTTGTTGTCCCAGAACTGACCCTCGGCATCAGCAGTGAGGCCAGACTTGGAGAGCTTCTTAGCGTCACCCTCAACAAGCTCACCAACAATGTTTCCATTGCTGTCGAGAAGCTTGCCAGCCTTGTTGACGGCGAGGCCGTCAAGGATGGAAAGAGGAGGAAGGCCGTTACCCTCCTCTTCTTCCTCACCCTCTTGCTCCTCCTCACCTTCTTCGCCTTCGCCCTCGCCCTCTTCGGCTTGCTCTTCCTCAGGAATCTCTTCCTCAGCAGCCTCTTCCTCTTCTTCGGGCTGGCCGCCAATGACGCGAACCTTGCCAAGGACAGTCTTGCCGTCCTTGTCGAGGATCTCGCCCTTGTCGTTGATCTTCTTGCCGGCGCACTGGGCAAGCTCACCCTCAGCGAGCTCACCAATCTCCTCGCCGTCCTCGTTGAGGACCTTGCCCTTCTTGTTGAGCTTGTAACCCTCAAGAGTCTCGATGCCAGGAGTGTCATCGTCCTCGGGCAACTCACCCAGCTCCTCGAGGAGGTCGTGGGTGGCGGTCTCGGCAGCCTCACCCTCAGTGATGCCAACCTTGCCGATGATGTCGCCCTTCTTGTTGTAGACTTCACCCTTCTCGTTAATCTTCTGACCAGCGCACTTGGCAGGGTCGCCCTCAGTAAGCTGGCCAATCTCCTCTCCATCGTCGTCGAGGACCTTGCCCTTCTTGTTGACCTTGCGGTCCTGGAGGATACGGATGTCGTACTGCTTGGCAAGGTTGCCACCGAGCTTCTCGGCAGCACCCTCGGCGAGCTCAGTAGCGCTCAGGATGTTGCCATCCTCATCGACGACCTGGCCTTCCTCGTTGATGTTGAGGGTCTCAGGGTCGATCTCGCCATCAGCGATCTTCTGGCGGATCTCCTCGTCCTCAATGTGGCCAAGGACACCTCCGTCGGAGCCGACGATCTCGCCAGCCTCGTTGAGCTCCTTGCCCTCGAGAGCCTCGATGCCGGGAAGCTCGTCCTCAATGCCTTCGGCGGCATCTTCGGCACCTTCAGCGGCATCTTCGGCATCGCCAGCGGCGTCCTCAGCGCGCTCGGCAGCATCGTCAGCCTGGTCGGCAGCGTCTTCGGCTCCGTCAGTGACACCTTCGGTGGCGCCTTCGGTGGCATCCTTGGCAGCGCTGGCGGGCTCGTAGACACCCTGCTCAACAAGGTCGGCGGCATCCTCGTGGATGGCGGCGTAGCCAACAACGTTGCCGTCCTCGTCGATGAACTCGCCCTTGGCGTTAAGGGTGGCGTTCTGGAGCTCTGAAGGGTCACCCTCAGTAACCTTGCCGATGGTGTTGCCCTCGGAGTCGTAGATGATGCCATCAACCTGGCAGGTGAGACCCTCCATGATGGAGAGGCCGGGGAGGCCATCGTCTTCCTCCTCGTCCTCCTCCTCCTCATCATCATCGTCCTGCTCCTCGTCTTCGTCGTCGAGGTACTCCTCGGCGCCCTCGGGAAGCTCTTCGCCGTTCTCGCGAGCCTCCTGGATCTGTCTCTTGATCTCGGTGGGGAGGAGCTCGCAGCGACCGACAAGATCTCCGTCGTCATCAAGGATCTCGCCATCGTCGCCAATGGGGTAGCCCTCAAGGTCCTCAGCATCACCCTCGGCAAGTCTGCCAATGGGGTTGCCTTCGGAGTCGTTGATGTTGCCATCGCCACCAACCTCAAGGCCCTTGAGAACGCTCAAGTCACCAAGAGAGGCTGCGCCATCAGCGGCATCCTCAGCCTGGTCCTGAGCATCCTCAGCGGTGTCGTCGGCCTGGTCCTTGGCATCCTCTGCCTGGTCTTCGACACCCTCAACGGCGCCCTCAGCCTCGTCCTCGGCATCGGAAGCGACGTCTTCGGCCTGGTCCTTGACGTCTTCAGCACCATCTTCGACCTGGTCTTTGGCGTCCTCAGCGGCTTCACCAGCCTCATCGGTGGTCTCGCCAGCGACCTTCTGGCCCTCTTCAGCGGCACCCTCAGCAGTCTCCTGAGCGCCATCTTTGGCGTCCTCAGCAGCCTTCTTGGGGTCCTGAGCAGCCTTCTTAGGATCCTGCTTGCCAGCAAGACCCTTGGCCTTGCCAGCTAGGCCCTTAGCACCGCTGAGCAGCTGGCCGCCCTGCTGGCCTTCCTGCTCCTCGGTGTCGTCCTGAGTCTCATCGGCGGACTCGCCAGCCTGACCAGCCTTCTCGGTGGCATCGTCAGCGACGTCCTCTGCTTCGCTCTGGGCATCGTCGGCGGCGCCCTCAGCCTGCTGGGTGGCACCTTCGACGGCATCGTTGTCTTCGTCGTCTTCATCTTCGTCGTCATCCTGGACGGGCTCGGGAGCAGCCTCCTCGAGGCCCTCCTTGCCCTGCTCGCCGGCCTGAGAGACCTTGCTCATCAGACCCTCGCCCTCGCCATCGTCACTCTCATCGTCCTTGAGCTCGACGTTCTTCTGGGCCTGCTCACCGGCGTCCTTGGCAGTGTCCTGAGCCTTGCCGGCCTGTTCAGTGGCCTCGGAGGCATCAGGAGCCTTGGGCTTGGGAGTTGATTTGGCAGATTGGGCACCCTTGGCTGCGGACTGGCCGAGCTTCTGGGGAGTGTTTCCGGGCTTTCTTCCAAGCTTGGTGGGAGTCTTGGGGGCGCTGCTGGCCTGTTGCCTGCCTGCCGCTGGGGAAGGAGCCATTTTATCGGAGTTTTGAGTAGTGGTTTTGTTGGAAGAAGTTGTTCTAGATGAAGATCCGCGGCTTGTTACCGGGGATGTCTTTCTGTCGGGAGTAGGCGGGAAGGAGTAGTAGGCGTATTGACTAGAGTTGCTGGTGGGCATGCACAACAACAATCATTAACTGGAGCTAGGTCGTAATAATCGTACAGTAATCGTGTAATTGATTGGGAGTTTGGGAGTTTGGGAGTAACAATTGGGAGAATTGCTAAAAGTGAAGAAGGAATGTGAAATGTGGCTGCGGTTTTTCTCATATAGCTTACAAGCTGGCAGCTAGGCCAGCAAGAATGGCAGCACAGAGCATGTGCATGACATGGCCAGGGTGGATGCGTACTGCCATCGACGAAGGGCATCGCAATCGAGGATCCGGACATGACGTCGCTGTGGCCGTTTGGGAAAACATCCCTGTCCGTAATCCCTGCCGCAATGCATGAGGCGTCAGCTAGCATGAGGAGTAAATGGGGGTCCTGTAGCGGTGGCGCGCGCCTGGCCAAGCAGAACGCGCTTCCAATCGTGGCAGCTCTGGGAAGAGTGGCGGCCGGTTGGTCGGCAGGTTTGGTGTAGCACCACACAAGCGAGTTAGGTGACGTTTCGCATTATGCTTCTCCAACGGTCGCGTCAAAGCGCTACCGTTGATCTCAAGATTGGATTTTGGCTGGGGGCAAGTGCTGGCTAATCTGGCACGTTTCGACGTCATCGTGAGAGAAACTGGGCTCTTGCTTTTCCACGTGGAAAAGTAGAGGGTGATAGTCTGGACTGCAACGGTTTACCACGGTATACCACGGTATACAGCAGTTAGCTGTTGAGCCACGAAACATAGAGAGCTCAGGTCGCGCGCTCGTGGCTAGTTGTTCGTGGCGACAGCTCACAAGTAGAGCGGTATCTCCTGCAGTGGCAGCGGCGGTGCAACCACCTCGAGAGAGCAGTTGTTCGATCGTGATGCAGCCGCAACTTTTGCTCATCGTCGATCGCCGTGCAGAGCCACTGTTCCAGGCGGCTCGCCAGCCGTGGTGTGCCACCACGGCCACCTCCTGACCCTTCATGTGGAGGAGTAGACAACTGCTGCAAAGGCGATCTGACGACGGGCACGCCTTCTCAGGTGGATACGTGTGGCTAGAATCCAGTGCCAAACCGGTTTCTCGTGTCTCACGGAAGGCGGTCATTGCCGCCGCAACTAATTATGAGCGAGGCTTCCTGCATGTCGCCCAGCATGCTTTCATAGTCAAACGTCAAATGTCTACGCTGAGCGTGGCATCGTGCGAGTCCGATTCTGACTTCGGGCACGTTACATTTGCTCTCGCACGGTGTCGCACCTTGTTCTGGCAAAGGGTTCTTGCGAAAAGCTCGGCCTGTGTCGACCGGATCCGATCGAAAGCTTCCGGTACGTTGGTAAGAAACAGCTATTACATTAGCACTGCAGACTACTGTACTGTAGGCAATCGTGCCACTCTTTTTGTCTCCGCAAGCGTGCTGCACGAAAACCATTGCGGCGGAGAGTTCGATCGATTACTGTCGATACTCATCGCATCGAAAGGGGCTGTAGCGATTCGAATTGTGTTCCGGACCTCTAATGAGAAGCAGGACCGCAGATCCTGTTCGCGAGGCTCTCGCTCTTTCGAGTTCATTCCTCCCGCATGTCCACAAGCCGGAGGCCGCTCTCGAAATACTGGGGCCATGACGCATGTCACTAACCTCCGGACCTGTACCTGCATGCGACGCATCGCTGCCGACAAGGGTTCCACGTCTTCATTGGGGAACAGCACCAGGTGGCTGAGGATCGAGAGTTCGTGCCTGGTCCCAGTATGACATCGCGCATGCTCATCTGCATGCTATCACAGCACGGCAATGTGTTATGCACCGGAGCTGGGGGTTCCAGATGCATTGATGCCATGGCGTGCGCATTGGATTAACATGACATGACACTGCGAGGCTGTCTTGGAGCCAATGCATTTGCTAGATGTACGGACGTTTAGAAATGGGATGGTGCATTGGCGGGCGTGAGGCTTTTTATTGTGTTGCCAGAATCGCCAGATCGCAAGAAGCATTGGAGCCTGTAAAACATTGACGCATTCTTGTCAATCTCAATGGCAGACATGCGTGGAGTTGGACGTGAGATGATTGTCAAGGCATGAGACAACAGGAGCATGACGTCCAAATAAAACTTACTTCTTCCTGTATTCTGGGAAGGCGCGACACAGAGGTGGTTGTTGGCAGTCGCGCTCAGCAGCGGCGAACCTCTAGCCACCTCCTCGTCACGACATCACCTCACTTCACCACAAAAATCAACAGTGTGTCATCACATGCAATCTCTCACAACCTCAACGAATATACACTCCGGCCCAACACACTCTTTCAAGGCACCGCACCTACTTTTGCAAACTTTCCTAACGGCGCGGCGCCCTGATCAGCGTTGCTAGCTGAAAATTGAAGACGGAGGGACTGTTCTACCGCTGGTAGCTTGGAGACGCTAGATATAGGCCATCCCAACCGTCCGGACCAAGATTGGACGTTTTACATCGCAAAAGACCCTCATGTAGTGATTATCATATATCAATGTGCGCAAATAGAGCAAAAAGAGAAAGAACCATTAATGCAAGAACTGAATACCAGGGTTCTCTGGTCAACATTAGAGTGCCGGGAGATCGACGTATTCTGATTGATACCTTCGAACTCAAATATATCGACGACCACGTCTTGCGACCCAGCGGCATATGCAGTCACTTCGTCGACCATCAAGCTGTGATTATTGAGCACGTCGGGTAGTATATATATTCATTCATCCATGGCAAACGCAATTTACTCGTGCTGTGACTTCAACTAAAGTACATGTTGAGTGGCCATTGTACTAAAGTAATTGTAGTGGCAGTGACTTTCTCGCTGTAGCAATAGGTCGAGCAGCGCCAGCAATCCTACGCATTGCAAGATTCGTCCAGAACCACTGCTCAGCACCAGAACCAGGTATTGACTTATAGTCCATCGTATGAGTACAAACAATAAGACACACATACCAGTCAAATAAGATATCCGATCGAGATACTGGACCCCAACTCTAACCCTACTGCTGATTGCTGACTACATATGTAGTCACGAGCATCAATCAACGCATCTAGTACATACATGCATTCAGAATGACCTGAAGCTGGGTCGAAGTGCTTAGTATAATGAAGTTCATGTGTTGTAGTAAGCCCACAAGCAAGTTGTGGAACTTGATTAAGTTGCGACAGCTTCCAAGTATTTCCTGCAACGTCCCTAAAGCACACCCATGTACATAAGTATGTACCTTACACCTGCTATTCAGCTTCGGTTCGGATGTTCCCAAGATGCCATTCGCCGAGTCAGACATTAAATCTTGAATCGACCAAAAAGATAAAGGCAATTGCTGGGCCAGTTAGACAGCGGAGAGTAGGAGCCATAGTCTCCCTTCAGCATCGCTCGTATCTCAGTGGCAGACGTAGCCGTTCTGCATCCAAGCTCTGGCGTACTAGCACATCAGTTACTAAGATACAATTAAAGCTCAAGTGATACCTCCATGGCAAGTATAGCGATTCCAAGATCTGGGTTCTTGAAAATTAGCAGATCGATTGCTAAAATGCGATCGAGACTTGAGTAATGTCTCAGTGGTAGACGCAGTCACTTCTGATCCGGGACGCATCGTGCTAGCAAAGGTGGTTGCTCAGATGAAGGCCGCTGACTTGCCTCCGAGGTCGAATGATGGGAGTGTCTCGGCTGATTATGTGCTACTATCAGCAGACTTCGACATTGAAGTGACATAGGTCGCCATTGAGACACCACCTGTGAGTTTGCATGATGAAATGCATAATGGTAGGATCTCTGCAGCGTTTAGGCTGCAATCATTCAGTAATGACATGAAAGTGAGCTGGAAGGCCACTGAGATGTGAGTGAACCTTTGTTGAGTAAACCTTTATGAGTATCTCAGCTGCACTGATGGCGCTATGATCAAGCATGAGTGTTCGAAAAGTATTGTTCCCAATGAGGTACGGCTAACGAAGTGTACGGAGACTCATGCGCATGTGAAGCCGGCTGCTGCTAATCGCAGCTGGCTTCGTACGAAGGAAGCACAGGCGCTTGAGCAAAGCGACAGGAATAGGTTCAAACTCCGCACCGACTCCTGAGCAGGAGGGCGCTCAGTACGGATTTTGAAGCTAGAGCACGATTACCCAAGCCTCAACTTCTGCGCCAGATGTCTTCAGACAACAACTTCATATTTTGGCCTTAAGGCTTAAAGCACCTAGGTAGGTTCCGTCCACGGAACCAACGCGATAAAATGGGCAAAGCGTACAACCAAGATCAACGCGATCGTGTCAAAGCACTGCTCGAGGCCGGACGCGATGAGGAGACCATCGAGAAGGAGACGCAGGTCTCCGACCGCACCATACGCCGCTGGAAGATGGAGCTCGAGCGCACCGGTCGCATTGGCAAGCCGCCAGAGAGCAGAACTGGCAGGCATCGCGTGTTGAACCCGGAAGTTGAAACGGTTAGTGAGAGAGCGCTCTCAGCGGCTAGTATGCGCAGTGGACTAACGGCATGCGACCGCAGGCCCTATTCGAACATGTGAAAGATAAGCCAGAGATGTCTGTCGACGACATGCTCTGGTGGCTCTACGAGACGTACAAGATTGTGGTTGGCACGCGCACCATACGACGGGTCTTCGAGCGCAAAGGCGAGGGAGGAACCAGGTTCAAGAAGAGCAAGCAGGCGGCTGCTGCGCTGGATGCTACGGAAGAAGTGCAGGGCAAAGGGCTACCCAATCAGTCGCCTGTGCCTCATGTCGACGATGTATACCAGAGTCCTTATGCACCCATGGCTGAAATGGCACCTCAACATCATCAGGCCGAATTGACACTCGCCCAAGCGCTCACGAACGCGAACTACCCTCCGCCACCGCCTGATCCTGCGCCTGTACCCGCTGAGATGGACCTAAACATGACTCCGGACGATGACGGCGACGACGAAGAGACTCTGCAATTGCAATTGCAGCAGATCGAACTCCAAAAGCGAGAAGTGGAACTTAAACTCAAAATGCGCCGATTGAAGCAAGGCAAGAGCACACAAAACCTCACACCCGGAGCGACAGCACCGTCCATTACGACACCCAGTACGCTATACAAGCCTGGCGCACACGTCGGCAACTCGCCTCCGAAGCGCGACTCACGCAGCAAGAAGAAGATCGAGGAGTCGAAACGACGGACCGCCGAAAGACAAGAGCGCATGCTTCGCGACTTGGAGCGTCGCAGCAGACGCCGCGAACACCTTACAGCAGAGTGGGTGCAATCAAAAGATATCTGGCCGCTGAGGGCCCAAGGAGAACTTTCAGAGCTCATGCATCGGTATGGATATTACACGTTCAACGTGAACAACATCGAAACCTTTGAAGCAATGTATCGCGAGTTGTACCAACTAGTCGAGCTTAGCAAGAACGACTGGGATCCACAGGTGCACGACGAAATGTTGCGCGAGCGCATGAAGCGGAAGATGGGCCAGTTGCGCACGAAAATGCAGAAGACTGGCGAGATTATCGGTCGCGCAGACGGATATGCTGGATGGCAGAAAGCCGATGACTACACTGGCGAGCAGGCAGGCCATATGTTGGGAGGCGACGATTCGCATGATCCCCAAGATGATGGTATCGATCCTCACCATGATCCTGCAATGCAAGTACCGCACGCAAGCATCCAGGTACAACCAGGTGCGCAACAGCAGGTCGTGCCATCCGCAGAGGAGCAGATGCATTATGAGCCAGTGCCCGATCCGAATCAAATGGGCGCGCCTCATGGGCAACCAATATATGGTAATCCGCCCATGATGCACCACCAGCAAGCTCCGCCATATCCCATGATGGATAACCATCACCAGAATATGCTGCCATACGGGCAGTTGCCGCCAGGGCACGAGAATGGGCTGGTCATGTGATGACGCTGCTGCAGCTGGAAATGGCGCAAGTTTCTTATGCTTTCTATGTTTGATACCACTTTCCTACTTACTACTCTTTACTTTCGAATGAAAAATAGCCTGACCTCTCCTCGTATCTCTCCCCCAATCACCTGAGGCTGACAACTGTGGTTCACCCTCCTCTCTCCCAGCCACACTCATTTTGATCTCGTGTTGCCGCCTTGACGCGTGGCTGTGGTCAAAACCTGTTTCGGGGCTTGCTATTCGGAACTTTAGCCCGACCCCTGCTCCCTGTTGTTCCCTTGTCCTTCACTTCGACGTGGCTCGTGCATCGCCCGGTAAGGCTGGATGACGTCTTCCTTCACCTGCACGCACTCAAGCGAGAGCCGTGGTGCAAGCGAGAACCAAACCCCACGTCTCGACTTGACAGAGTCGGCCCCACCACCAAGTGCAACTGTGGTACTCAGTCTCGTGGGGCACAGTAACAAAGCAACTTGGAATAAGCAACTACCTGAGCCGTCTCGAAGGAGCTTGAAAGAAGCACCGCATGGACTCATAATGGACACACCGCAGGACAATAAAAGCAGCGACCCGCTCGTGCTTCCTGCCCCAGAAGTTCTAGCCGAGATCGCTCGCAAACAAGAAGCCAGGGCTGCGGAGATACGGGCTGCGAGAGTGGCTCGGCGACAGTCGAAAGATGGCGAGGAGCAAGATAGGGAGAAGAAGGCGGCTGTGGTCATCCAGAGGAATTATCGCGGCCACAGGACAAGGAGGGCTATGGAAGGCAGAGGGCTGGACCCGAGCGTGAGATGGATCGAGGCACTCAAAGAAGGTGCGTCGTATGGAACAGACACAGTCTATGTGAACATGGCTGATGCGTAGGATAGCGAAATATACCAACGTCACTGCACCAAGATCACGCGCTGAGTCAAATCCAGCCGCTTCACCTCCAGTGCGCGAACGGTGGAAGCGTGCCGCTGCTATCGCACACAGAGCAGGAAGCGATGACACATCAGAGAGCGAGGTCGAGGGCGAAACGGAAGAGGAGAGAGCAGCGTGTCGCGAGCGCAAGGTGCGGGAAAAGCGACGACGAGAGCGGTACGCAAAAACGATGGGCCTGGACTATTTCCTGGAGATGGTCGATCACAAGCACAGGTACGGCAGCAATCTACGACGGTATCACCACGAGTGGAAGCAATCAGCGACTCACGAGAACTTCTTCTACTGGCTGGACCATGGCGAAGGCAAAGAGCTTGACTTGCCTGACAGGCCTCGAAGTCGACTAGATACTGAGCTGGTACGCTACCTCTCTCGTGAAGAGCGTCAGAAGTATCTAGTCCACATCGATGAGCAGGGCCGCTTTGTTTTCTCCAAGAACGGTATCCCCGTGACCACTGCGCCGGAGTTCAGAGACAGCATTAATGGCATCGTCCGCTTCGATGACCCAACACCGACTTGGCGTGAAGTCACTACGGGTGTCAAAGATCCTCTACCACCTCCAGGCGACTCGGACTCTGATTCTGTATCGCTCTCGTCGATGTCATCCATAGGCACCGGCAAACAAGAGGACTCTTCAAAGTATACCAACAACGAATTGCACGATGCCAAAGGGTTCGCTAAGCTATCACATATCAGTACAAACAGCCTCATGAACCATCTTCTCCGAAAGACTACAAAGAAAAACACCTGGATCTTCGTCGCCGACACCAGCATGCGTCTGTACATCGGCATCAAGCAGAGTGGAGCTTTCCAGCACTCTTCTTTCCTACACGGTGCACGCGTCGCCGCCGCAGGCCTCATCAAGATCAAGCGCGGTCAGCTGCGCAAACTGTCTCCGCTATCAGGACATTATGCGCCACCGGTGCGTAACTTCCGCGAGTTCGTCCGCAATCTGAAAGAAGCCGGCGCGGACATGAGTCGCTGCTCTGTATCGCGCTCGTACGCGGTCATTCTGGGTCTGGAGAGCTACATCAGGACGAAGAAGCAGGCCAAGAAGGCGGAGCGTGGAATTAAGGAGCTGGTGAAGCCTGATGAGAAAAGGAAGCGCGAGCAACAAGAGTTCGATACCAGTGCTAGCGCGGCGAGAGAGAGGGAGGTGCTGCGAGAAGAGCGAGAGCGGAGGAAGAGTGAGGCGGGGTTTAGTGCGAGAATCAGAAGGAGTATGGGGATGGGACTACCGCTGCGTGAGCACGAGTGAGTTAAGGGTGAGTTTTGTGCTCTTGTGCGATGCGGTATGATTTAAGCATTATTTCCAGCGGCTTTAGCCTGTTGACGACGTACGACAATGACGATGATCACGATAACTTTGACGGTCAGCCGTAGCGCGACCGAGCGACTATCACATACATTAATGAAAAGAAGGGTGTCACCTTTACTTCAATGTGTCGGTATTACCACAGGAGATCCTTCGTATATCACTTTACGCTCGAGTTTGTGTACGAGTCAAGCACCAGCGCTGCATCGATATCCGTTTATGCTATCATTATAGGCTTTAGGCGATTTCAGGAGTATGCTAGCCGTTAAGATACTATTCACGTTGCCTCTGAATCTCAAAATCTAGAGTGCTAGTACTGTCTGCCTGAAAGACTTGATAATCGTGCTATTACCATTGAGATGATACTCAAAACGTCGCGCGTGTTGCGAGCCATCGTGCTAGTAGTATCATCGAGCAGCAGCTCCTATTTTGGCTTTCCTGCCGGTGAGATACTATTCAGTTTGTCCAGATGCTCCAATAGCAGATATGCTAGTATCATCAATCGCAAAACTATTATCAACGCTACATACCATTGAGAGTCCGTACACAAATTCGAGCGCAACAACTGTAACGATGGGGATCGCTGTACGTAGACCCATGCGCAGCGACTGTTAGGCTCATATGAATGTTTGACGTAGAATCTCAACAGGGCACTTTGTACCATCCGGTCTAACAGCATCACATGCATCAATGAATGTTAAATCAAAATTAAGAACGTGATTGGCAAAGAAGCCGGTTTTCTCTCAGCTAGTCTGGGATTATTACACACAGCGATGTCATCCTGTTCTGCACTACTCATACACGTCCCACCATGAAAATCTAAGCAATCGCGTTCTCCCAAATCTTTCAGACCTCTTGCACAGCACCTAATGTATACATTCATCCACTACACGACACCCCGATCCAACACGAATCAGCCCTACGACAGCAGGTTGTGCAGACTCGGGCTAGCACTGGCTCCACTGGTCGCGGCTGCCCCATTGCTCTGGTTTTCATGTGGCGTCGAAGATGGACCGCTTGGACCGTCCGTGCTCGCATGACCGGCCTGAAGACTCGGCTGGACAGGCGCCGAAGTTGAAGGCTGCTGGGGCTGGGGCTGAGGCTGAGGTCGTGGAGGCATCGGCGCCTGAGCCTCTGGATGCTGGAAACGTGAGCCAGGGCTACCGTAAAGCGGACCGCCGAGCGGTGGCAGATTATTCGCGAAGGGCGACTCGGTCCGACGTGAGCTGTATTGTGGATGGGGAGGGCCAGGAGGGTAGCTAGGAGGCGGAGGTTGCATGTGAGGACCGTGAGATGAGCTCACACCGTTCGGCATATGCTGGCCAGGTGGTCCGAATCCGTTGATTGGTGAAGGGCGATGAGTGGGGTGGTATCCGCCTTGGTTCGGTGATGGTTGAGGCGGGTAGGCACCATAAGGTCCGTATGGTGCAGGCACTGGGAAGCCGGCTGGCGGGTGATGATACGTCGGTGGGAAACCGTGAGTCATGTGTAGTTGCGGAGGGGGTTGTTGCATGTAGCCTGGGCCAGGTCCCATTCCTCCCATCTGTGGTGGCTGTGGGTCCCCTGGAGCCATCTGAGGCGGCCTCGACGGATCGTCCCAGGGCGAGTGAGGATGTGCTGGCCGCTGAGCATGATGTTCGTTCCAGTCCAGCGGAAGAGGATATGTCCTTGGAGGCGACAGCTCACGACGGGGTGGGGGTGACGGAGGCGGTGGTGTAGGGTCCAGCTTCCTTTTGACGAAGCACCTGTGGCACAAGTACTCTGTTGGAGTCTTGTCCTCTGCCTCACTGTGGCCGTTAGCAGCTGTGTGACCTTGTTCGTGTGGTCCTGATTGTGTTCCGTTGATAGCCCCAGGAGGCGCTGACGTATCCCCCTCTGATGGCCTAGGAGCATTACGTTCTGGCATACCATCCCAAGCACGTCCGCTCGCGCCCGGTGCCATGAATCGGATGTTCTGCTGAGGCCTGGACGGATCGGCGGCGTGGGCGACTTCGGCTCCGTTCTGTGCAGCGGCACTTGCGTCTGACGGCTGGTCGCGCTGCTGATCCGCGATCTCACCCAGAGTCATAGACAAACGCTTGCCAGGTGACTTGGTGTCCGAAGAGTCTTCGTCCTTGGGTTTGATGTGCCACTTGGGCGTGACGTCGATGTTGCACTTCGAGCAACGCTTTCCGTGTGGAGCAATCGATCCCTCACGTAGGCTCGAAGCATCAGTAGCGCCATCCACGTCCTCAAGTCTGGCATCGGCGACGGTTGAATTCCTTGCGCCACGACGAGCTCCGACGGCAGTATTGTGAATTGTCGACTCGCGTCTGTTCGCCGCATTGGCAAGCTGTCCACCCTTACTCTTAGTCAGTTGGACTTGTTCAGCCTTGCGAACAGTGCCGGTCAATGTGAGGTCGGCCTGCTTGTAGAGCTCCGCATAAACCTCGAGTGCGGTCCTGCCGCTGTCGTCCGCTACCTCATGTATAGGGTGGACGATCGATTTGATGTTGTGCTCCTTGCACCATATTGCCGCAGTGAGAGCTCCGGTCTCACCGTTGAGAGTCGCAACGGGTTGTTGATCCTTTCTAGATCCTTTGACGGGCGTGACATCGAACCCAAATTGGTAGCCTGCTTCGAAGGCACAAGAGACGTGGAAAGTCGTATTGCAGTGGTGGCAATTGACACAAGCACCTTTCTCATTCCTGACTCTGTTTCGGTGATCTCTGTTCTTGCAAAGCTTGCATACAGCTTCGTACTTGCTTGGAGGGATCATTTGGAAGCCTTCGGCGACCGATAATGCCTGCGCGTCACTGAATCGAATCTCCGGCGTGAAGACCGCGCAGTACACGTGTACCCAATTGTTGCCTGTCGTAGGCTTCAAAGGCTCCCTCGGTAGAGTCGGACGATGGTGTGAGGTCTGTCGGGCGTTGTAATTAGCTCGCATGGTGTCAGCAAGGTCCTTCTCCATGCGCTCCTTCTCGCGGTCACGTTCGTTCTTCTTTTTGTGAGTCGACTTCGGCATGTCGATCATGTCGATCACGGTCTCTTCCGTCAGACACAGGCAGCATGAGTAGTCGGTAGACACTTGAGGATTGCGATCGTTCTGACACTGCTCGCAGACCCAATAAACATCGCCGCTCGACTTGACACCCTGCGTATCGCTCACTCCATAGCAGCTCCGGTGTACCGTCAACATGCAGTGCTGGCAAGAGATAGTGTTACCATCAGTATGGCAGACTGCACATGGTAAAGCTTTCCACGTAGGCTGCTCTGGTATGATGGGTGCTGGTGGAGGGGTCGGTATCTTTGGAGCAGGAGGAGGTTTTTCCTTCCTCTTGGTCTGTTCAGTGACGGGCGGAGTGGATGAAGTATCGTTCTTTGTCTTCTTCTTGGGTGGCTCATCAGCGCCAGCAGACTGCGGCTCCAATGGAGGCAACATAGCGGCGGCCTCGTTTGCTGCAAGAAGCTCACGAAGCAGTTCCTCGTCGACCCTTCGCTTCCAAGCTCGACCAGCATTCGCTGCGATCTTCTTGGTGACTTCTTCCACATCCTCGTATTGAATGGCGTATTTGCGCCAAAGCCCAGCGCACCTGAAGCATAATGCGACCAGCATACGCTCGCGTTTCTCCTTCGTTCCGTTCTTGACCTCGACCATCACCGTCTGACCGGGTGCCGCACCTGGGGCTCGTCTCCATAGTCTTGCGTGTGTGGTTTCGCAGAACTTGCACTGGAAGTTGCGCTTGCGCTTGATTGCTTTGTCGTTGTCGAAAGCTGAATCATCGGCGTCGTGCGCAACCTCTTCATGTAGGCGGGACGCGGTATCGTTGTCGAGTCGCTTCTTTCCCTTGCGTCCCGGGTAGGTGCCCCAGATTTCCCTACCTTTAGGCGTCTTCTTCCAAAGATAATAGAAACGTACGATGTCTGAGTTGGGCAAGTTGGTCTTCATGTGAAGGCGCACGAGGCGATGCTCTGAACCGTACTTCGCCACACCCTCCTCGAACTTCACTAGATCGTTCTTGCTGAGAACGGGCTCGTGAAGGTGAGTTACACGGTTGACCTTGGCGAGCTTCTCGAGCGCGGTCCCTGCATTGTAGTTGTTCATAGCGTAAAGCTCCATGGCTTTGTCGAGGAAGTTGGTGCCAAAAGGAGGAACACCAATTTTTCTTGCCAGAGGCTTTGCGCGTCCCAGGTAGTCGTCGAGAGCGTGTTCATTTGACTGCTTCTCCCGTTTTGCCGAAGCTGTTCCCTCGTCGTCCTTGCTCGACTCGTCTACTTCTGGCATCTTGAAAATCAGTTTCGCAGTGCAACGAGGGTCGTTGTTGGGATAATCCTCGCCGCGAGCAACGTAGCCAGTGGGTTCGTCTTGTACCCATTTGGGCCTCTTCGCCTTCTCGACGCGATCTGCTTCCAGAGCGGCAACAGTCTCTTTCGAGAGCTTTCCTTCCTTCTTCGCACCGCCTTTCATATACCGCTTCTTGATCTCGGCGGCCTTGACAAGCTCCACAGGACGACCATGCCACACGTTGACGTTGGCTTGATGCCTGGGGCCGAGACGGGAGCTGGCTCTTGGGTAGATCGCGCGGTCATCGTATTGCAGCGCATCTTCCACGCGACAGTGGATGCCCAGATATCGCATAGGCCACATCTGAGCCAGCGCGATTTCAGCTTGGGTAGCCGGGTGATCGTCGATGATCATGTCATCAGAGTCGTTGGGGCTTGGTGCTCTGGTTGTGGTGTTCGAAACAAGTGGTAATGCTTCCTCTGGCGGCGCAGCCTCTTCTTCTTCCACCTCTGCTTCTGTGACTTCGCCACTCACTGATGGCGTTAAAGCCGCTTCCTTTTTGCGTTCGGACGCCCTGCTGCAAGGCGCGCAAGCCCAGGCGAAGCCACGAGACGGCTTTTTGGGCAGAGGTGGCTGCACACAATTCATGTGATACGAGAATTTGCAGATTGCACAATCAACCGATTCGCTCGCAGCGCAAAATCTCGTGCAGCGCTTGCATGTCTTGACGGCGCTAGTCAATTCTTTGACTCGACCGGTCTCAACTGCAACGAACTTCCAGCGCTCATCGAGTGCTTTCTTGACCTTTTCGGGAACGTTGATGATTTGCGATGTAGGAATACATTCATACCAGCGGCGGATGAAGCGGTCGAAAACTTGAACAAAGTAGAAAGTGTCGCGTTCCCTGCGGTAGGCCTCCAGATCGTCAATCTCGGAGCGGTGTTTGATAGTACATAGTCCACGAAGAGATGTCAGTGGGCACATGTCCGAATGCATTGTCGCGTACACAAGGCGGCTGTCACTGTTAAAGCGTTGTACATCTCGCGGGCGATAGTACCAGTTGACACGAAGGGAGTCGATAGGCGAGTTTGGATCATCGGAATCGGTGTGCAAGAATTCCATAACCCGACAGAGATAGTAAGGCTCGCCGGGCGGTTCGCACACGAGGTACACATGGTCTATACATTTATCGAGTCAGCCTTAGGCATTCAAACAATGGTCGAGCCGAGACAAAAGCGATGATTTGCGGGGTACAGGGCTTTGAACCTCTGCGAATTGCGAGAGGGCAGGGCAGAGACCCGTGGAAAAGGGATGCAGCGGGCTAGACGCTTACCGTTGATGTTTAATTTCGTTCCGTCATCCGCAACGAGTTCGCCTTTCTTGTTCAAACATGCTTTGGACCGCGAAAACGACAGCATGTTGGTCTCGCGTGCCAGCGACGATGGCAGCTGTTTGCGCATGTTTGCCACAGAGAGCGCGGCGCTCACCGGCGGTGTAGAGACAAGATTGGTTGGTGTAGCCGTGCCAGCGGCTTTCCGCTTCTTCGGGTTCGTTGCGGTAGAGGTGGCGCCAGGAGCGGGATCCTTGGCGTTGGTCTGGTTATTTGCACTGGAATGGGTGCCGTTGGTGGTCACAGGTTGCGCAGACTCCTTCGTACGCTTCGAATCTGGAGTGCTCTGCGCGTTGGTAGCAGCGGCAGATGCGCCCTTTTTCGTGTAAGATGTGGTCGTGGCCGCAGAAGTGAAATCGAAATCTGCGTCCTGGTCTTCTGCGTAGTTTAGGCGTTCTTTGCCACCACGTCGTGAGCGCGTGCCGTAGGTACCGGCGGAGTCGAGTTGTTCGAGTTGCGCTGATGCCTTGGTTACGTTGGAGGAAGTCGCCTCCGAAGACTTCAGATTTGGCCCAGTCGCGTCAGCTGTGGGCGTCCCGCGGGCACTCGCATCGCGAGATTGGCGACCACTTTCGCCGTGGCCACCATTCACCCGGTTGATGGCCTGAAACGACGAAAATGCCGCATTCGACTGCGGAGTTGATGGCGAAGTTGAGTCGTCGCTCTTCGCGGTGGCAGATGCATCGGTAGCGAGCGATTTGATCGCGGGACCATCACCAGAGGCAGATCCGGCCATTTTGATCAAATGCAAAAGTCAAGGTGCATCAATTGCTGGATGGCGCACGAGAATGCGTTGACGTGTAAAGCGGATATGTCGTCTGTTGGTGTGGTGGCAGCGCAAAATCACGCGAGACAGACGACGCTGGCAAGCCTGCTGGATCGTTGGTTAGAGAGAAGGCGAGTAGAAAGTCGCGGCAGATCGCTGAACGCGGCAGTAAAGTTAAGGCGAACACATATCATGTGTATGAGCAGAAAAAGTTGTGGGGAGGGGAGTGGCAGCAAATATGGCACGCGACGACCGGATCAGCAAGCAGCAGTAGTGCGATGTGGTGGTAAAGAGGGAGAAGTCGAAGACACACGAGGCTAGACGACTAGTATTGGGAGATACAGAGCAACTCAAGAGAGGGCGGGCCGTGGCAGCAGCGTGCACGGCCACCATATGCGAATGATTACCCAAACTCTACTCCGGCGCCGACGAGTCGAGAGACAAAGACAACGCGCTCGCCTACGCATGTCTTGGCGGATGCTCAGGCTCACGGCAGCGAGCAACAAGCAAATATTGTCTATGAGAGCCTTCACTACCTAGGAGTCCGCCCTTTCATACTCGAATTTCTCGAAATCCCTCGATATGTGACGAGTCAAGTACTTTGTCTGCTGGCTCACAGCCTTTGGTGTCGTCAGTTGCGGGTTGTAGACGGCTGTCTGGTAGAAATCCTTAGATACGCCGCGATGTCCGGGACTGCACGAGCGACGACACCGCGGGCATCGCTTTGTACCGAAGCGAAAGCCGCCGGAAATGGATGGATGGATCTTGACTATCCTTTAGGGCAAGCGGAAGTCGATCGCTAGACATCGAGCGACCACAATCAAGATCACAAGTAGTACAGTCTTTCGTGGTCTGAGGTGTAGCCTTGACCAACCTGGACAGCACTGAACAATCGCATATGTCGACGACACCAGCGTCGACGTCTGGGGGTGATGTGGCCACTTGTGAACTGCGTATACATCGCCGCATGCCGTATACCGGCCAACATTTCACTGAGAGGCGTCTATGAACACTGAAACGGGCTGCTTATATTCCCCTGTGAGGAAGAGACATGGGATTGTATCGGTTATTCTGATATATGCGCATGAGCCGTGGTTTTCTCTGTTATCCAGCCTCGTTTTGTCGTGCAAGGTGCAAGTACAAGCCAAAGCTGCAGACCGGTCCCTGACGCAACGGTAAGACCCACTAGCGTGATAGCTTAATTTCGAAACTCAGAAACTGTAACGACGAATCTTCTCCGACGCTTGCAATTATCACGTGTTACTAACTTATTCCATCTCCAACTGATTGCTCTGTTCGTCATCATCGCACTACTCGGCTCGTATTTATCTGCGCTGTACCGAATCTTTCTCTTGTATTCCGTGACCGAAGACCCACACCACCCCTGTTATGCTTAGGAGGATCATGGGCTCTATCACAAAGCAAGTTCCCATTCCCAAGAATGGCATCGATTACCGCGGGAAAATCGTGCTCGCGCCGATGGTGCGATCCGGAGAGTGCCCATCACGTCTCATAGCCCTCAAGTACGGCGCCGACCTCGTATGGGGCCCAGAGACCATCGACAAGGCCATGATTGGCACCACCAGGATTTTCAACGAGCACACCAAAACTGTCGATTTCTCACGGCTTTCATCGAACGGACTTAAAAACCCCCTGCTTAACCCAGAGCAGAAAGAAAGCGTCATCTATCGACTTCATCCCGAACGTGAGGGCAAACGCCACATCTACCAAATTGGCACAGCAAGCCCAGAAACTGCGGTGGCGGCTGCAAGCCTGGTCGCACCGGATGTTGCAGGCATCGACGTCAACGCGGGATGTCCAAAACCGTTCAGCACAACTGGTGGCATGGGAGCAGCACTCCTTAAGACTCCAGAAAAACTTTGCTCCATCCTTCGCGCCTTGGTCAAAGAAGTCGGCGAGCCCAACGAGATCGGCATCAGCGTGAAGATTCGCCTGCTGGAAACGCCCGAAGAGACAAAAGCACTTGTTCAGCAACTATGCACCACTGGTATCCATGCGCTCACTCTTCACTGTCGCACGACACCAATGCGACCAAGAGAGCGAGCAATCAGAGATCAGCTCAAAATGGTCGTTGAAACATGTCACGAGGCCGGAGTCGCATGTGTCATGAACGGCGACGTGACCTCTCGCGAGGAAGCAGTCAAGCTCATGGAGGAGTTCGGCGCAGATGGCGCTATGATCGCCACAGCTGCCGAAACCAACCCTTCGTGTTTCCGCGCTCAAGCAGATGGCGGCATCGCATCGTGGGAGGAGGCAGTAAAGGAGTACGTTAAGATCTGCATGGAGGTCGAGAATCGATGGGGGAACACGAAGTATCTCCTGGGCCAGATGGTTCCTGGCAAGGCACCAGAATACAAACTGATGACCCGAGCAAAGAGCTACAGCGAGCTTGTCAAGTCACTGGGTTACGACAATGAGCCCGAGTATGCGGAGTTGGCCACCAAGACAGACAAGGTTCTTGAGATCGGAGCGTTCGAAAAGCCGAAGCTTACCAAAGCGGAGAGGAAAAAGCTCAACAAAGAGTCAGCCAAACTCGCAGAGCAAACCAACGGAGCTGCTAAGCCCGATGAGAGCAAGGAAAAGGCATCGCTCGCTGGACAAAAACGAAACGCAGAAGCTGCAGAATTGGAGACGCCACCAGACGCTGCTCGGGAAATGGGACCAGCAACCGTGCCCGAACATGCTTCTGTACTCGCTGTGTAAACGGAGTGAAATTGCATATATACCAGTTTCGCGCATAGCATCAGCACGATGTGTCAGATCACCGATGAGGGACCCAAGTGCTGGATCCATTACTCGTCTGTGTGAGAACACTTGCATTGATGCATAGCGTGAAACATAATAGATAATTGTAAAAAGTCGTTATACTGTTCATACCACGGGAAGTGACCCCATATCTCGTTGTATCGCCTTGATGTACTGTCTGTTGTGCCACTCGCCCCATCTACAAGTGTCAAGCCCACCCAAACGCCATCCCAAATCAAACAAAAATCATAAGTATAAGGTAACTTACTGTCACTCATCAGGAAGCGTAATTCAGTACGTCCTTCAGCACCCAGACCTCGCCGTTCGCGACCTTCGTAGCAACGCGCTCGACCTCTACGTTCCCAGGCTGTATCAGGGTCTTGCCGTCCTTGCTTTCCCACCACAACTCTCCGCCGCCCATCCTCTCGGCCTTCTCGCCCTCCTTCCACGGACTGGCAAACACGACGTGCGCTTCGGTGAATCGCCTCAGGTTCCTGTGCGCGCGGTCTTCGCCGTCCTTGCCCGAGTACGCCTCGGCACCAAGTTTGGCATAGTCCTCCGGGTCTTCCCAGGGCTTCCGCGGCAGAGCAGAGAGTGCACTGTTGGTGGGAGCGAGGACGGTTGTGTTGAGGCCTGCGGAGTCGAGGCGCGAGGAGACGGAGGAGATGTCGCGGGTGAAGCCGGCGAAGACGTTGATGCTGCGCTGGGAGCCGATCACATCTGAAAGGATAACATCGCCGTTGGGAGGACCGGAGGATGGTGGTCCGTCTTGTCCTTCTTTTGTTGGTAGTTGGATGCCTGGGTTCATGATCGCTTCTTGTCGGCCGTTCGCGAAGCGGGCGGGTGTGGGCTTGGACTGGAAGGGGAGGACGAGGAGCGCGCTGCTGGTGACGATCAGACTAGAGGCGAGAATGGCTCTGGAAGGTTTCATTGTGGGTATTGCTCAGGTTAAGTGAAGTGGTATATGCACGATGGTGTACTTCGCATGCTCGATGATGTTGGTAGGGCTTGCAGTCAAGTCAACCTTCCATCGTGGAGAACCAAGACCCTGGGATTCGGTTCACATGCTCGGCTACGTCATGCGTCGATGTCGAGATGGTGCACTTCGATTCGTTCACGTGCTTTCGCGACATCCTCGAAGTCTAAACACGCCGCGACGATGGTGCTGCGGGAGAGCAGTCCATCAAAACACAATGTCATGGTCGGCACTCGAATACCGCATCCAAAGTCCACCAAATACGATGACGACGGCGACGACGACTTCGCAACGCCACCTCCCAAGCGTCTCAAGCGCGACATTACAGACTTTGTGACCAAGAAAGAGAGCCCGAAGAAATCACCACAGAAGTCGCGTAGACATGAGATACCAGACTCGGACGCCGATAGCGACAATGAAGTCGTCCACACCGATGAGTCCACCAAAGACAAGCGCACCGATCTTGAGACCGCGTTACCGTCTGTCCAGTCTGACAAGGAAGCCATCGAGGCATACGAGGCTTCTCGCGCAGCTGGAGAGCTAGGACTGGCAGGGCGCTTAGCAGAATCGAAATGGGAGCGAGGAAAAAGTTCGATATACGTGGATGCGTTCAACCTGGCTCTCGAGACAGTCTTGGACGACGAAAGTCATCTCTTTGACGAAGCGGAGCATGCTGTCTTTCAGCAATGGAGAGACTTGAGCTACGAAGCCCAGTACCTCTACGTCCGCTTGTTCCTACGTAAAACTTCCAGTTGGCATCGCATAAATCGATTGGGATATCACAGTGATATTGCGGACTTGCCGCAGGCGGTGACCGATCTGCAAGTGTCGAGGGACCTCCCGAGCACGTCAACGACTGCACAGGATAATCCAGGCGAGTTGGATCCATCAGATGATACATCCTTGGGAGAGCAGTTCTCCTTCGCAGATCGCTCGGAAGATTGCATCAAGGATCTCGAGGAAGCGTCCTCCCTACTGTTATTGGACGAGTTGAAAGCCATTGCCAAAGATGCTAGGGTACAGGGGAAGAACAAAAAAGACCTACTCCGTGCTTTTAGGAGGACAAGTGGCAAGCAGACAGGCTTAGGTTTCGGCGGTCTGAAGCGATCGGAAACCGAGGAAAGTGCAACGTCCACAGGATCGGGCCTGGAAGAAGATGGCAGCAGAGATGTGACTCCCAGTAGAGGCGAGAATCGAGATGCACACTTTGTGGACCGAATCATGGCAGAGACTGGACCCTGCATTCGACTCTCTTTACCAATCCTGAAGCTCTTCGAACGCGTGCATCTCGTCTTTTACCGCAGTACCGAATGGACCGAAAAGTCACTCACAACAATTATTCTCGCACGCATCGCAAGATGGAACTTCCCAGAGTACATTGTGAGCAGGAGTGGGAACATCTTTGCTTCACGATCGCTCCTGTTAGAATTTGAGGCATCTATTCGGACGCAGTTTCGCGTTGATAATATACTCGAGTTCAATGGTACGCCTACCGCTGATACTTTGCAAGTCATCTTGGATATCTTCGAAGAGGTCCATCCGCGATGGCGTGTCTTGCTTGAAGACGAGCAGCGGAAGGAGGATAGCATTTACTTTACGGGAGAAGGCGCATATCTGCGTCGCCTTTCTCCAGCATGGGTCTACACCCGCATCATACACAAAGCCGCATACGTGCTCGGAAAGTTCAAGGAACACAAGCGGGAACACGAGGTGCTTTGCGAACTCCTTCAGCAACGGTTGTTCCATACTTCACGTCGCGGTGACTGGTATCAGCGCAAAGCTCTTCTCGAGGAGCACTATATGCACTTGCATCTACCTTCTCCAGCCACTTGTAAGGACGTCGAAAGCAAGAAGAAACACTGGAAGCGAATAGCCTTACAGACCTGTGAGACTGGATTGGAAGACCAACTCACCCATCTTATTTATCACCACGATCTGCAAAAGCGCACAGTCAAATTGGAAAAATCATTGAAAGTGCCTAAACGTCTTCAGCACGACTTTGGACACGTACGGTTGACGAAACCGCTAGAGCGAACCTTCGCGGGCGTCCGCATCGAGCGCCCAGCCTCTTCTCTCCGCAGCAGCGAACAAGGCAAACCATCCTTCCGCGGCGCCAAAACAATCTGGCTAGATCCAGAACTCCAAGTCGCTACGGATCCAGAAACCGGCGAGGAGTCCAAAGTCGAGGGCGAGTGCAGCGTCGAAGCCATGTGTCTCTCCTCGTACCGCGCACTCGGCTGGAAGGGCTACCATAGTGAAGGCCGAATGCTGCGAACGCTGTTCGCCTACCTCTTCTACGACGTGCTGTTCGTCTACATCCCCAACGTCTTCCAGACCGAGTTCCAGACGTGCCCGCTGGACCTGCACACGGACGCTTTCTACCCTTCGCGAATGAGCGAGGTCAACGCGAGGTCCAATGAGATTAGTAACGGTGATGCGGAAGCTATCCTCACGAGAGTGTGGGAGGAGCACAGCGAGAAGCGGACTTGCGTGGTCGGTCTGGACTGGACGTACGAGCTTGCGGACTTGCAAGAGATCTGTCGCGCTTTTCCGCCGAGTGCGCTCAGCACTGTTATGAAGGTGTTTGCGCAGGAGTATGGGCAGCGCGGTGGTGGTGTACCAGATTTGTTCTTGTGGAAGACTGGCGAGGAGGATGCGCAGCATGACGATTCCAAGGCAGGGCCTGTGAAGAACGGTGTAAAGGCAGGCGGTCAGGTCATGTTCGCCGAGGTGAAGAGCGAGAACGATCGCTTGAGCGATACGCAACGCATGTGGATCGATGTGCTTTCTGGCGCTGGTGTTGCTGTCGAGCTTTGTTATGCTGTCGCTGAGGAAGTGAGAACGCAGGGATAGGGCGATTTTGATATAATATTGATAGACGCCCATGAGAGTCACATTTTGTTCGCATTCCCATCATGTTTACTATATTGGTACAAAACTCAATACAGACCATGCATGCCGCCGAGAAGTGAACGAGTCCTCCCTCTGTCCGAGATGACCATCGCTACTCTCACGTCCGTGACGCATGCTGCACAGGAAAGACAAAGCAAGAAGCCGAAAAGGAAAAGGAAAAAGTTACCCGATCCCTTAGTAAGTGTCGAAGAGAGTGTCTGTAGAAAATGGACGTTGCACCGCCTTACCATCATGCCCAGAAACGAGCAAATGTGATTGATGTAGAAGCATTTTGACCCACGACTCTCGAACTGAGTATCGGTTCTGAGAACATACTCTTCGACCGACGAACATGGCAGGACGTGAAAGATCCTGATGAAGAGGTGGTTTCCCATCCGTTAGGGCATCGAGTGTTATCCCAAATCATTGCCCAGCCGAGAAAACCCGCACATCAATTTTTTCCTCGGAGAGAGCCGAGTCGAAGGATTTCAAGACCAAGCTGTCTTTATTCGTAGTAGTACTGAATGTTGTCCAACGACTCTTCGTCGACGTTGTCGACGTCCTCGGCCTTGATCGGCGGGGTCACGTACCGCGAAGACTCCCTCGAGGCTGCGGCTGACTGCGGCGGATCCTGTCCGGTGGGCTCCTGCTCTTCTTCCGTCGTGGGGACGGCAGCGCCCTCTTCGAGGAGGGCTTCAGAGGTCTTTGCCTTCTTCTGACGGCGGGATGCGGTCCCGCTTGGAGCTGAATAGGGAGATCGAGCAGTGGCGGCGGGAGCCTTTCTCTTCTTGCCCACAGTCCTCGTGGCGCCGCCTCCAGTGGCCTTGTCCTTGGGGTTGAGAATGCGCTGGATGCTGGTTTTGAAGGAGACACCAGTGATCGGCTTTCCCTCTGGTTTGAAGTCTGTGGCAGCCTTGTTCCACTCGATCTAAGCAAGCATGGTTAGCATCTCGAAGAAGAAGATGAATGATAGTCCGACGGAGAAGGATGAGTTACTCACGTCGGCCATGATCGACTTGAGGTCGGCTTCCTTGATGTTAACGAAGCAGGCTGCCATGCGGCTCTTGTCAGACAGACTGAGCCTGGAGTAATCGCGCTTCATCCTAGAGATGGAGGTCTTGAAGGAAACGCCACTGATGTTGCCGGCGGGATCGAAGTTGAGGGTCGCTTGTTCCCAGTCCACCTTTTTGGCAAATGGTTAGCGATAATGCGCAGAGTTAGGATTGCCGTAAGTGCAATGAAGTTATACCTTGGTCATAGCAAACTTCTGGTTTTTGATGTTGACGAACGCAGCAGCCAGACGCGGCTTGTCGGAGTCCTTCAACCCGTTGTACGAAGCGAGAGACATGTTTGGGTGTGATGAGTGAGGTGATGTGAGTCGAGCAGGTACTTGTGGATGCCTGCAGACCGCAGCTGTGTGAGGGCTTGGTTGCTCGAGTAGTGCAGGTTCCGGAGGATGATGGTCGCTGTGTTGGGGCGGGGGAGGGTTGATATTCTGTGAAAAGCCGGTTAGCTACCGCGTAAGGACGACGTAGAAAATTGTACGGACCTAAGTCTGTGAAAGGAAGGATGCCGTAGTGTCGTTTACTTGAGGAGGTGTTGCCCTATTAAGGTAGGACGCTATTAGTTAGTATCTGGCTCAGACTAAGCATGAAAATGTTCTAAGTTAATACCTACTATATTCTGTTTGTGGCTAAGGAGAAGTAGTGATTGGAAGATTGAGTTGGATTGGATATCAGGTTGTGGTAAAAGAGTAAGTTAGTTCGGTGCGAGAGCGAGTCTCTTATAGACGAGCCGCGACACCAGACATGCGCAGCTTTGGCTATGTGAACTGAACAGATTCGTAGTAGTGACGGTACATGTGATGATCTGGGATAGTCTGAATTGATCTAAAATGACTGGTCAGGAGAAAAGAAGTGAGGCTGGCATGTGAAAGGACTTGCGGGGAATGAACGGACATGTGTGACCGGCGGAGAGACTAACGGGGAGATCGAGTGAAGTGCAATGAGGATGTCGGATCGAGGGCGCTGCTGACTTGGGAAGCAAGAGTGAGGGTGGCACGTGATACTCGCAAAGTGGCAGATGCACACGGGTTAAGATCAGGCGAAGATCAGTAGGGGAAACCAATGAAGTCGGGCACCAACTGGCACATACTGTACAGTTTTACTGAATCATAAATAAGTTCTTCTCTTCTTAATTCCCCCATCCATTTTCAAATTGTCGTTTCCATATCGTATCGTATTTAGAGATCGCCCTTGGCGACGTAGGGCTCAAGCCTCTCCATGAGGTCCTCCACCTCAAGCTCCTCACCCATCCACTGGGCGCCGGGACCACCAGGGACCTGCTTCGGTGGGATGAGCACATCGCTGACGACCTGGATGACGCCGTCCTGCGCGATGCCGTCCTGGACGGAAACACGACCGAATCCGTTGATCTTGATGCTGATGAAGCCACCGTAACGGGCGATGTCAACGCTAAGGCTGCGGTCCTCAAGCAGAGTGGGAAGGTCAACGTGGAAGTATCCCTTGGGCACACCTTCCTGGCTCTTGCTCTCCGAACTGTAGTAGGCATCCGAGTAGAGAGTGTTGTCGGGGACAAGGTGGTACTCGAGCAGAGCCTTGAGGTACTTCTGACCATACTTGCTGAAAAGGAAGGCATTGATGCGAGGGCCAAGCTTCTGGAAAGCGAAGTTGGACGGAGCGAAGAAAGTGCCACCCTTGTGGTCGGTGGTGTTGATCATATCGAAGAGACCAGTCTTGCCGAGACCCAGCTCGAGAGTGGAGAACTCGCTGGGAAGAAGGTCGATGATAGTGGCGACGTTGGGTGGTGGCAGGATGATGGAGTCAACGCCGTGAATGACACCGTTGGTGCCGAAAATGTTGATGGCGACGATGCGGGAGTAGAAGTTGACGGTCAAGCCTCGCAGACCAACGTGGAAAGAAAGACGCTGAGGCTTGGGCTCGCCAGCAAGGTGGTCACCCTTGAGGAGTGTGGGTACGGTGTGGGTGAAGAGAACACGCTTGGCCGGGTAGAAGTCCTCAACAACGTGGTAGGACAGGAGAGCCTCTAGGAACTCCTTGCTGGGCTTGTGGTGGTGCTCAGGGATCTTCTCGAAGGCCTTGTCCGTTGGGGCAAAGACGGTGTAGTTGGCCTTGGTGCTGTTGAGCTTCTTGACGAGATCGGGGTGGTCATTAAGAAGCTTGGCGAACTTGGTGGTGTACTTGCTGCTGGCGATCAACTCGTACACGGTGTGGTTTGGCGGGCCGTGGTGCGGCGGGTGGTGAGGGCCACCATGATGAGGAGGGCCATCGTGTGGCGGGTGGTGAGGACCGTCATGCGGCGGGCCGTGGTGAGGGTCGTCAAAGCTCTCGTCGAAAGACTGCAGCTCCGACTCGAGCCAGGACTCAGCATCGAAAGCAGAGTGCTTAATCTTGTTGCTGAAGTCATCAGCCTTAGCGAAGGCGGCATCAAGAGTGTTCTTGGACTGCTCGGCAACCTCGTCCCAGGCATTCTTGGAAGTCTCGGTCACTTCATCGTAGTGCTTCTTGAAGCTGGAGAGGAGTTCATCCTTGGTGGAAACAGCCTCGTCGTAGAAGGAGTTGCCACTACGGTGGTTCTGCTCAATGGAGAGCTCCTGGAAGACTTGCTCAGAGGGCAAGACCAAGGCAGAGCCTGCTGCCACGAATGGCAAGACGTTGGAGAACTTCATGGTTAGTGATGGTGATGAAGTGGTGAAGCAGAGGGGAGAGAAGGGAGATGCTGGCGAAGGTTATAGTGATGCCTAGGATGATGTGCACGCCATTCTGCTCCTCCTCCGGCCGTCAGTGTCGCGATCGATGACGACGCCTTTGCGAACGCGAGTGCTCGGGTGCGAGATGCGAGCTGCAAGCAAGCTGTCGTGCCATTGCATGCAGTGCTTCCTCTACTGCTGCACTGGACAATATACCTACATCAAAAATAACAGACGCACAACTCGAATGCAACCTTTGTGATCACCATTAAATTGTCTTCCCTTCCACATCCTTCGTGTTTGGACCACCTGGGTTTATCGTGCACGAGCTCGAATCAATCCAAGCGTGGCAAAAGGCCCACAATAAATGTGCGGGGAGCTCTTCGTCGGTGTCCGGCCCGCGATCATATGTTTACGCTCGTCATCATTTCTGCGTATTCGAGCTATTTTCCTGTATGCCATGATGATTTCAACTGTACATGTGGGCAAAATACCTTAGAGGCACACATTGGCATCGTCTTAGGTATTGTGCAGCTGCAGACAATCGAGCAAAATACATTCTGTCAATATTAATGGATGCACAACCAAGAAACCATGAAGGCTTATGGACTTCTGACGCCCCCACGGCTAGGCGGTCTGGTGCACAAGCAGAGCAAACATGACGGCGGCAGAATGTTGATGCCGTCGGAGCTGCGTGCAGCAGCCTTGGAGGCTTTTAATAACACAACATTAATCTCATTCTGGCCCATTCTGTGTTTAACCATCATGAAAGACTGGGCAGTGAATACAAATACCCACAGCCATCCACCTAAATTGGTGGACGTGCAACAAATCACAAGCCGCCTCGGAAGCCACGGCATTCTTGCTGTTCCACCCCATCATACACGTGTTTTGTTGTTAAAGTCACGGATGATGCGGTATTTATGCTTTGCCCTTGCATGGGTCGCGCATCTCCGTCTCTCTGTTTACCACTGGTCTGCCTTGTCTTCGTCATCTCTTTACGTCAGACTGAGCCTTTTGGACCCAATGGCTGCCATTGAGGCGTGCAATACGTGGACGCAGCACATGGTAGCTCTGGTGAAAGAGCTCCAAAAACAAGCATGATTTCAATGCCATTGCATATAAGTATCACGTTGCCCTTATTTCACCCTCCAAGGCTGTTCTAGACACTTTCTTGACGCCTTTCTTCAACTCATCAATTTAAGCATTACCAAGCTTTAGTAGACCATTCACTCTAATCTTCAAACATCTCCAGAATACATCAGCCATGGCAGGACTCGCCAGACACATCGACCCCGACGAGCTCATCGCTAAACTGCACGACCACCCTCATCAATCACACCGTGCTCACTCACGCAGTGCAGTCTCCCATCTCACTCCCTACAGTAGCCGCTACAATGCCCAAACCGAGCTCTCCAAGTTCAAGATCCCCCAACAGGGAGCTCCCGGCGATGCCGTGCACGCAATGTTGAAAGACGAGCTCGATCTCGATGGAAGGCCCAACCTCAACCTTGCATCTTTCGTGGGAACCTACATGGAGCGTGAGGCCGAGGCCCTCATGGTCGAGAACCTCAGCAAGAACCTTTCAGACGCAGACGAGTACCCGGCCATGATGGACATGCACGCGAGGTGCATCAGCATCATTGCTCACTTGTGGGGCGTACAGAAGGGCGAGAAGGCTATCGGCTCTGCGACCACCGGCAGCAGTGAAGCCATACACCTTGGTGGTCTCGCCATGAAGCGCAGGTGGCAAGAGAAGCGCACTGCTGAGGACAAGGACACTTCCAAGCCCAACATCATCATGGGAGCAAACGCACAAGTCGCTCTCGAGAAGTTTGCACGCTACTTCGAGGTTGAGGCCCGTATTCTGCCCGTGTCAGAGAAGAGCTCGTACCGCCTGGATCCAGAGCTGGTTAAGGAGAACATTGATGAGAACACTATTGGTGTCTTTGTCATCCTTGGAAGCACATATACCGGTCACTACGAGCCTGTGTGGGAGATTCACGACATTCTCGATGAGTACGAGAAGAAGACTGGCGTCGACATCCCAATCCATGTTGATGCTGCATCTGGTGGCTTCATCGCGCCGTTCACACATGCACAGGCTGGTGGGCACAAGTGGAACTTTGAGCTTCCCAGAGTGAAGTCGATCAACACATCTGGTCACAAGTTCGGCCTGGTATACGCTGGTGTAGGATGGATCATCTGGCGTGACGAGAGCTACCTGCCCAAGCACCTTGTCTTTGAGCTTCACTACCTTGGTGGCACCGAAGAATCGTTCACCCTCAACTTCTCCCGCCCTGGCGCCCAAGTGATCGCCCAATACTACAACCTCATCCACCTCGGCTTCGAAGGCTACCGCGCCATCATGGAGAATGCTATGGCCAACGCCCGCCTGCTGTCCAAAGCCCTCGAGTCCAGCGGCTGGTACCGCTGCGTCAGCGACATCCACCGCCCTAAGGGCCAACTCGAGTACAAGAAGGGCGAGTCGTACGAGGGCAAAGACGACGAGACCAGCGCAGACTACAACGCCGGCCTGCCCGTTGTGGCCTTCACTCTAAGCGACGACTTCAAGCAGAAGTACCCGCACGTCAAGCAAGTCAGCATTTCGAACTTGCTGCGCGCGAAGCAGTACATCATTCCGAGTAAGTTTCATCGTCACAAGTAGCAAAAACACAACACAACACAGATCAAATGACTAACCACAAGATAGACTACCCACTCCCTCCCAAAGAGGACTCCACCGAAATCCTGCGCGTCGTCGTCCGCGAGACCATGTCCATGGACCTACTCGACCGCCTGATCTCCGACATCTTCTCGGTGACTGAGAACGTGATGAACAGCGACGAGATCGACCTCAAGGTCTGGCAGCCGTTCCAGAACAAGAACTCCGCGGAAGGCACGGAGGGAAGCTTGGGCGCCAAGTCGCACGAGACGCACAAGCACAAGAGGCCCATGTCGCATGGTGTGCATAGGACTGTTTGTTAAATGTGGAATTGAGAATCAGAATTGGCGATACAATGAGGGCAATGCGATGATTAACTTAATTACGAAACACAATTTCTTGGAGAATGTTACGTTCCAGGCGTTCGCAGTGAAAGATTCTATTCAACAGTCCGCCGGGAGTTTGGATGTCGAATACAAGGCCCGCAACGTGAAAAATTATCAAGACAATATGTATCGCAGTAAGCGATAGCACAAACCCCTGGTCACTGGTATGAATGCTTTCTTACGATAAGTTGCACGTTACGTCTCGAGAAAAGGAAAGCTGTAGAAAACCTCGAGACCGTCATCACATTAGCCACCATACCCAAGCCTTGAGAAAAGTACCAGACTGTCCAGCTTCGCCATATATGCATCTTACGTCTTCGCACATTACTGATCTAGAACCGAAGCCTGCATGTCTTTTGACCTTCCTCTCTGCCACTGGAGTCCCCGAAATTGCAGCCTTGCGGCCATACTTCTCCGCCCCCCAACAAGCCATGCCGTCTGTTCTTAACGTTCCGACACGTTTGCAAATCGATGCCCAGCGCCGCTCAGGCCCGTTCAGGTCCTACAGCAGCGATCAACGGCTACTCATCACAGCCGGTAAACAGGCCATGCCCTGCTCCAGAGATCATTTCCCAGTTCCGCAAACCCTTTGACCACTCATTTGCGACGCCTTCCGTTGCACCACCATTGAGCCCAGAATCATGCCATTGCGGGGTGTTGCGTGACAAGACAGTTCACATACTGCCGAGAAGACGCGCAAGTGCCCGCCCCACAGCAGGAGCTGCAGCTTTCATGCTAGCAGGATGCTCATCTTGGACGTGGTCCACAACATCTCCAGCGGTCTGGAAGACTTCGCCGCAATCTCGCAGCCAGCACTGGTATTTGCCCATTGGTTGGGGATTTCCATTGACAGTGCGAATGCTGTGTGAGTGTATAGGCTCTTCAAGTGCTCTGGCTCGCCGTTGAGTAATAGCTGGTGGCCGAGATGGGCAGAGAAGTATGCGCTGAAGCCGCTGAAACCCACTATAGGTGAAGCGGAGGCGTACTTGTCCAGCGCTACGCTCGTAAGGATCATGGGTTGAAGGCGTAGCATTGTCACAAAGCCGGCGGCGCTTACGAGCTCGCGGTGACTCTGATCTCGTGTTCCTGCTAGCACGTCTGCTATCGAATCTGACCGGGCTTGCTGAAGTGTGGTAAAGCTTGCCGTTGAAGAGGTCTGGCGCAGAGGGAAGTGAGAGAAATCTCATCAGCAGTGCCATCGCACTCATTTGCTGCTGGGCTGGGATAGGCTCGTCTGATACCAGCAGCTGCATCAGATACGTCCGAATCCTGTGTCCGATCATGGACTCTGCCACCGAATCTTCAACGCTCATCACCACATTGCATTCTCGCATCAAGGCTTCTTTCTTGTGTGCGATGGTCATGGTGGACGTCGTTGCGTACACTTCCCTCATGTCCCGGACGCCCCTGGCGTCTGCAAGATGCGCGCGACCCTCGTCTTCGAGTGGCCAGATGAGTGTGGCATATTTTTCGACGAAGGCTGACACAGTCCCATTAAGCTGTTGATTGAAGACACTGCAGCTTTCTCCGTAATATGTAGCCTCTGTCCGATAGTGAAGACGAATTGTGCCTTGTCGGACTTTCTGCTATCCAGCGCGGTGACACGTGATCGAGGAGATGTTGCCAGCAGAAGGCTGAGAACGCGACCATTTGAGACTGATCATCGGGATCTAGTTGCAGATTCGTGTAGGATGGTCTTAGTGCCATCATGGATGAGGGCCCATGTGTCTGTATATGGAGTGTAGGAGCGTCTAGTAGATGAGGGCGTCAATGTGTTGGTCGGAGCCGCGCCGGGTAGAAGCAGCCGCGACGAGGCCTGAGTGAGGAAGGAGCGACCCACTGGCGACTTAACGCGGGAAACCCAATTCAAACATTGTCAACAACGACCCTGCTGGAAGTCGGAACATTCTTGAACATCTCGTTTCATTTCATTTCTCACATCTAATCGTCGCTAAAAGTTGCCTCCCTCCAAAACCTCATCCTCAGCATCAATCCTGACAGCCTTCCTTGGATCATTCTTCGCGAACAGCACCTTGGTATCTTCCCTTTTGCCCTCGGTCAAGTCAATACCACTATCGCCATCACCGCCGCTAAGTAATGCCGGTCCACCTTTCTTTGCCAACTCTCTGTCGTAGCTGCTCGGATCCACACCCAAGATCCCGCCAACGTTATTGCGGTCGCCAGGGACAGAGAACTCGCGGAAAGCGTAGCGCCACTCAGTGAGGTATTGACGCACGGCTTTGCCAACTTTGTCTTTACCGTTCTTGCTGTGGTGGCCGGTGCCTGTGATGGCGTAAACGGGGCGTGATGATGATTTGTGCTCGGATAGGCAGTCGGAGAGGTAAGAAACGGCTTCCTCGGCGTGGAGACCGTGAAGGTCGACGTAAAGCTCTTTTTGACGACCGTCGGTGAGCTGCTTGTTGCGTTCCTCGTACAGGACGCGAGCTGCTTCGCGGTGGGCTTCGCGCATCAGAGCGTTCTCGTTCTGGCCACGCAAGGAGAGAGCCTTGGCACCACGAGCGTCATTGCGATTCCAAGCTTGAGCAGCAGACTGCAAAAACTTGTTCCTCAGACCACCGTGGCGCACAGCATCAGAGCGTGCTTTGAGGTACGCACGGTTAACATTCTCACCAGTCTCCAGCCATGGGACATCTTTTGGGGCGGGGATAGCTAGAGAGGCGTTGCCATTCTCGCGTGTAGAGGTAAAGCTGCGGTTGTTTTGAAGTCCACGACGCATAGCTTCGCGAGCCTTTGGACCGGAAGATGCGGGCGAGGGGCTCATGCGAACGACATCGGCCAAAGAACCCGGCTGAGGAGCGACACTGACGGCGTTGTGATGGCCATGACCACCCCGCTTGCCATGGTGCCGCTTTCCGGGTCGGTTGGCAGCAGCAGAGCCGAGAGATGGAAACGCTTCATCATCGTTGAAGTTTGGCTGAGATCCTGGAGTGGGTGCCCGAGAAGTATGTCTGCTTCCTGGACGAGATCCTGGACGAGAGGCATTCCGAGGACCGGTCGGGACAAAGTTAGGGAACAGGCCTGGTGGCGCAGCGGCAAACGCCTGCTGCTGATTTTGCAGCAGGACGGAACTAATGGTCGTAGGGTCTATCAAAGGGTCCGTGTCTTCATAGGGATTACTAGTCTGCGGCTGCAAAGACGGGAAACTATCATAGTCCTGGAGTTGTAGGTTAGGCGGGACCTGCTGAGGCGTGCCAGCCTCACTATTGCTATTAGTAAGTGACAACTGCTGCATCATCGCTGAAGGGTCGTGAGAGAATTGACATAAATTGCCTGCCAGACAGTTTCCTGATAGCCAGAACTTGCAAAGGTGATTTTCAAGCGTATGAGCGAAGCGACAATCAGCCCTAGCACAGTGACCCGATTGGAGCCAGTAGCGGCAGACTATCGGCGACTTCTGCTGACCGACCGGCGTCATAGGGCGCGAAGAGGGAGACATGCTCTTGCCTATTAGATAGGTGCGGTTTTGTTGATCCTGCGCAGCAATCGCAGTGGCATTGGCAGTGGGGTCTTGGGCCTCCATCAGGAAGTTGATAGTCTGGCTGAGATCGTATCCATTTGCTTCCAAGATTCGTTCTAGTTCTTCGTCACTCCTGTTGTCCTGCAAGATGGAGCGGAGCATATCATATGGGCTCATGTCCGTCGTGTAAGGTTGCATGTACTCTGATGAGCTCATGCCAAAGTCGCCGAAGCTAGTGTTGCTGCTCGTCTCGTCGTTGACCAGCCAATCGACGTTGTCACTTCCGTAATCGCCATAGTTCTCAGTCGTAGGTGAAGAGTCACTGAATTGGTATATGCTCAGGCGGGGCGAATGCGGGATGGCTGGCGTAGAGACTGGTAGCCGTGGTGAAGGCCTGGGTGATGTGAACGGAGAAGCAGTCGAGCTCATCGTGCGAGCAAGCGCAGGTGGCTGCGGTCCAAGACCAGGAGGCGGACCGGGAGTGGCATTCCTGGGTCGTGGCGAGCCAGCATTGGAGGGTGTGCCACTACGTTGTAGCCAGGGAGCAGGCGAACGGGAACGGATGATGTTTGCGCCACGCATAGTCTGGGGACTGGTCGTCTTCTCCTTCGCACCCTTCCACCTCCAAAGCGCGCCCAATACAGCATCCTCCAGAGCTTTGCCCTTCAGTGAGGCGGGCGCGCTGCTCAACACGTCTTCTAGCTTGTCGGTCTTCTCCTCATCACCCAGATCCTCATCATCCAGCACCGGCTGGCATAGCTCATATATCCGGTCGGAGACCATGGTGAAACTCTTTTTGATTTTTTTGGTAGTTTTGTCGTCAGATAATTATGTTACTCGTGTTGCGTCAAGTCGTAAGAGGGTCGTGAGCGAGGCCGGTTAAGCGTAGGCGGTCATAAGCGCGCGGGAGCTACTGTGGCTGCCGTCGGACGTGGTTATTGTTGCTGCCACGCTTCATGTGAAGAATGGCAGGAGCGAGTGACGGTGCGCGACCAGGCCTTGGTCAAGTTGTGAGCAGAGGTGGTGTTGGCGGTCACGTCCGGTGTTGACATGAGAGGATGAGAGTGAAGGGTGCGGCGTCGTGGGGAGAGGTCGCTCGCTGACAGCACGACGGGCGTGGATGATGTGGAGAGAGCGGTGGCGGTGACCGTGCCGAGAGCAACGGCTATTGGTGCTGGTGACAGACGAGAGGCGCACGGTGCACTACTGTGACCCTCGACGAGATGCAGGTGAAGTGAACAAAAAGCTACTCAAGCACGTGTCACGAACGAGTCAACCTCCAGTGGTATACCGAAAGTACTCTGTTGTACCTTGCGCCGTGCAAAGCAAGAACCCTGGCAAGCCACTCTTTGCCTTGTGATCGACCAGCAGCACATCCGGGGCAGTAGACTGCTTGACAGCTGCACGGAAGCTTGATCCCGACCTCTAAATAACAATCCACCACCAGCACAATTGCATAAATAAAAACCAACATGGCTTCTACAGAGGTACAAGTCCCCATAACTGACCAGGTGCTTCACCCCGAACTACTGTCAACACCCGCCTTCACATTCGCCAACTATCTCGCGCGCTCACACCCAACTCTCGGCCGTCCATCCAAGATCGCAAGACCAATATGCGCGGAATACAAAGCCGGAAACTGCCCTCGAGGCGTCCTATGCCATGACAGACATTACACGCCTCCTTCAGAACGCAGCGGCATCAACAACCTGATTTGCAAGCATTACCAGCGCGGTCTCTGCAAGAAAGGCGACGCCTGCGAGTTTGCGCACACCTTCAACTTGCGCGACGAGCGCGAATGCAAGGAGTTTTCGCGCTTCGGCCTATGCTCATCAGGCGACGACTGCACATACCTTCACATCTCGCCCACTAGCGAGCTCCGCAGACCAGCATGTCCACACTACACGCGCGGTTTCTGCCCACTAGGACCTCATTGTGCGATGCGACACGTCAAACACCCCAAGATCTGTCCATTCTACGTTGCTGGATTCTGTCCGAATGGACGCGCTCATCCACCTGGGCAAGACAAGGTGGTTAGCTGCGAGCATGGCGCGCACGCCAGATGGATTAAGGATGAGGACCTACACCCACGGAAGCCGCTGCCGAGGACGGAGCAGGACATTGAACAAGAGGCACGGGAGCAAGAACAGAGAGAGCAGGAGTTTTACGAGGAGTCTGAGAGGATCTTTGAGAGGAATTCCAGAGGTGGAGACAATGGAGGAAGAGGCGGCTTCAGAGGCAGAGGCAGAGGACGAGGTTTCAGAGGCAGACGCTTCTAAGTGTCTTCGAAAACAATATTTGGATTACGGTATTGCGAACTAGCGTGGCGTTAGTGGTATGGTATTCAACCATGGACTGTATCTGTATGCATTTTTTTTACTGCAAGACTGTCTGGTCAAAATCCCAACAATGCGAGTCTGCACGAAAAACAGTCGGCAATGCGCATCTGACTAGCAAACAGACTCGCTTCTGAAATCGCGTGTCGCATAGCAATACCGATGGAGACACACAACAGGATCTACGCACGAAGCACTTGAATGTGAATGAAGCACACAATCATGACGCGTCTCCACTGCCTCACCTCGAAGCCACAGATGCCGCAAGTCTGCTGTGCGTAACCAGCAGTCACTGACTGCTGACCTTTCTTGTGGGTGCGAGCTTGTTGGATAAGCTTAAAAAGGCTCGAGGATGATTTGCTACGCATCAATCATACGCGTACACCGACTGGGGATCTGGAGGAACGATAAGGCGGCCCGTCGTTTCTAACAAGTGGCTCGAGGGGACACCTGATAGAATACCATCAATCGCGAAGCTGGTGCTGATTTCAGCTACGCGTCGGTTGGTATCACTCAGTCCCTCGGGTCCTTGATGCGAAAACTTGAATTTAATGTGTTGTTGGCCCCGGTGTTAAATCGAGCCTCGACCTCACAGCACCCAGAACACACCGCATTCGCATAAGAACGCATTCTCAACACTTGCGACCAGTGATAGTCGAGCACATTCGCGCAACCATTGCAGTTGGGAAGACGCTCCGACAGCTCCACTACAACAGAATAATTGTTGTGAGTATCGAAGGATGTATTGGTATGTGCTGGATTTTGGTCTGACATCTTGTCTAGCCCTCCCCAAGAACAACACTTAACCAAGATGTCCGCCTCTATCCTCAACGAGTCTCCAACTAGATATGACTCCACCGAAAACCACCAGCAAGTCTCCCACGAACTTGATCAACGTTCCTTGAACACTGATTCCGCCAGCCATGTCAATCAACAACACTCCAGCAAACCAAGCGCTATGGCAAAGGTCTTCGAGACCAGAGAGCTTCTCGAGACGATTCTTGTTCAGGCCCATCCACGTTTACTGCACATTGTTCTACAGCAAGTGTGCAAGAACTTCCAGCAAACTATCCTCGGCTCAATCAATCTACAGCGCAACTCACACTACCTGCCGGACTGGAAGCGCACCAAAATGTACCCAGTCCCCCTCCCACCGTCAATGGTAACCTGGAGGGCCCGCAAAGACGGTCGTCTCTTCGACTACGACACCGCTCCCACCATCGAGCCAAATACCAGCCACATGATCAGCGTCTGCTTCAACAGAGACGCAGTCTCCTCGGCTTGCAGCCCCTATGTCACTGCGAACAGCCCCCTTCGCACCATGTTGATCTGTCAGCCGCCCGTGGTCGCTGTGAAGATCTTCTGCCAGTCAATTATCGATTCCGTGCCTAGATTTGTAGGGAGTCGCATCGACAACGCGAATGGTGTTACCTGTGGGCAGCTGTTTGATCTTGTGGAGAGGTTGTCGCCGATTGGAAGGATAGCTTGGCTTGAATGGTCCTTCTCCGACCGTACGTCTTGAGCGGCTGGAGGTGTTGTTCGTTGCGCTTTTGATCAATCAGGAGTCGAGCGCTGGATGGGTCTATCTGAATCAATCGATGATGCTGGCATTCAAGATACGCTGGTTGCATGGCCGATTTGGTGAGAGGTTATCTGTTGCGGTGCTTTGTGTTGTGGCGTAAGCTTTATGTGTATATAGTGCTGCAAATAATGGAATTGAAGACCTTTCTATAATGGGCCTTCCCGGGTCCTGCGTGCGGTTATCAGGTGAAGATTGTGTTGTAATAATGGATTTGTCTCTTGACACTGATCCTGTCCAACGCATGGAACGCTTGGGATTGACTTGACAATCGAATTTCGTCTGTGTCTAGGGCTCAGCACATGACACTGGTTCTCAAGCAAATGCATCATGGCTCAAACTTAAGGGAACCTGCATGAGAGCATGTACATTTACGATATGATCCATCGAGACATATGTACATGCCAACACGTACCAGAACCGACAAGGACCTTACCCTATACCCTACGATATACAGTAACCCTAACAGATCACTTGGACAACCGATGCACTGACTTCGTTGTTGAATTGTAAGTATATGTAAACAATAAATCGTTAGAGTGGTACCTCACATGCACAGGCGTGGCAGTAAAAGAGAATTGAACGTACCATCTCAAGCGCAATAGTTGTGTTCCCACCAGCAAAGAATTACAGCATCAATCATGAGTGCGAGCAAACGCGAACGTTTGGCGACCCCTTCAACGCCTCACCAGGGGCTCCAGGCGTATGTATTCTCGGGAGAAAGCTATATTTCCCTCTGTACTTACCGATTGCACAAGGTTCTACAATGATGATACTTTCTCTGATGTCACAATCTTAATGCTCGGGCAACGTCCTAACCCAAGCAAGGCGGCGCGGAAGAGCGTTACGCCAATATACACATTCAATGCCCACAAGATCGTTCTTTCTGCGGGATCCTCAGTATTCTTTGACTACTTCCGCGATCACCCGAAGGTATTATCCGGCTCATTCTCCTTGTGCTTTTCAATCCACAAGCGGTTCAGCTAGGCTTTGCATTTGCTGATCTTGTGTAGGACGAGAACACGGGCACTGTCTGCAAGGTAGACCTTGAAAGCCTCTATGGCGGCTACGAACCCTCTGCCAAGATCAACGTGGCAATGCTACGCTATCTTTACGGATTGCCATTGTTCCCGGCTACCACCACTGACGAACCCGAACAAGTTGTGGACGTCTGGACCTGGCACGAGTTATGCATTGTCGCTGGGAAGTTGAAAATTGTTGGTCTGGCAGCGTATGCTCTTGTCGAACTCGAGGCATACTTCGAGAAGAAGATGAAGGTGGACGAGAAGACCGGCCTTCTTAAGGACAAGGCGAACATTGACTGGTTCCTCAAGAACGTAGAGTCTATTCGCAGATGCATGGACACCAACAAACGAACTGATGTGATCGACATGATCTTGAAGTTTTGCTGTCGGCATTACACTGAGCTCGAGCCGAACGGGAGCTTCCAGTTCCTTACGAAAGAGATGCCTACGCTTTACCGAGACATGCTGAGGTATGGCGTTCGACAGAAGAATGACTTCTTGAGATAAGACGTAAGCTACAGCCCAAATCTCAAAAACCTGTTCAATGAAATGGAGCAGTGAAGGTCTTGCGAAGCCGAACAAAAGCGGAACGAGGATAGAAAGCTAGAGAGTTGGATCACAATCACTGGGAGCATTGTTCATGCAGCAAGTCACTGGTTGCTGTGCTCGCCAAGTTTTGTCTCGCCAGAAGTCGCGCTGGTTTTCCCACTGACACGCCACCACTCTTAATCCTTCTTTCAATCTCTCTGCACACGATACCTCAAAGGTCACACCATTTTGCAGCAGCACGATGCCTGGGTCACCGCCGTCTTTGACCTTCAAAGAAGGATTCCAACAGTAAGTAAGCATTTGGGCAACTAACCACGTCCCTATGCTAACGCCATTAGCTACTACGACTCGACCGAATTCTCCGACATCAAGATACTGTTCAAGGTCAATGTCAGGGACTATCGCGGAAAATTCGGCTACGTCAAGGACCAAGTGATCTACGCCCACAAGGTTGTCCTCGCCGCCGGTTCGCGCGTCTTCCGTGACTACTTTGAGACTCACACTCAGGTGAGATCTCCGCAACTAGTATGCGCCTTTGACTTGTGTCCCAAACTGACCCGTCCAGGAGGCTCACACTACCGACTACACGGTCTTAGCAAGCGACATCTGATCAGTCCCGAACGAAGTCTTCCTCGCTGTATTGCGTTACCTCTACGGCGCACCAACATCGCCTAAAGATGAAGACAAAGATGTCATCGCGGCTATGGACTCGGGGGAGCTTCGTGGCGTGTCAAACCAATTTGGCATTTCAAGCCTGCGTAAGTCCGCAATGGCCAAATTGGAGGTAACCTCAAGGATCTGCTCTAACAAGGGCTTTCGGGAGACGAGAACGGCATCGGAGACTTTGTTTGGGAGGTTGAGGATGTTTATAAGAACCACAAGGACTCGGAGGCAACCGAGTTGATTGCGAAGCTGACCTGCAAGAACTTCGCGAACTTGCGCAAGCATGACGCCTTCAATGGATTGACGGACAAGTACCCCGAGTTCTTGAGGGCTGTACTCGACCACGCTGCTCATGAGGGAATGCTGGGCCAGGGATGAGGAGAGCGAAACTGCGAAAGTGGTCTCAGCTGTGTATTAGAGTGAGAAACGTGAGGGACCTGTTCGCATAGTGAGTTCCACAAGTGACGGTGCGCCAATATCATAACTCAAAGAATCGAACCAAACAATCTGACCGCAACAAAAACAGCTCAAGTGGTGGACCGACTCAAAGTGTTTGAATTGTCGTTGAGGCCGCTGTGTGAAGACTGATACTTCACTCACATGTAATCGCTGTCACAAGCCAATTGGAATTTCGTTTGTTCGATGCCGGTCCCGCATCTCGTGCTCGAAGCTGTCGTTGCCTGCTCAATGAAATATAAATGCCTATCCGCCGTCTTCTGGTCTACATTTCGATTGAAACCTCCCTTCCTGCACAACACCAAAGGGACCATGGACGCCATGACTTTCCTCCAGTCATTTCAGTGGTAAGTATTCATGAACTCAACATCCCAAGAAGAGCAATTTAACTGAGAACGATAGCCTTTACGGCTCCTCAAACCTCTCCGATGTTACCATCGTGCTCCCCGGCCAGAACTTGGAAGACAAAGGGCAAAAGATCTTCGCACACAGAATCGTTCTCGCTGCTGGCTCGCACGGCTTCAGGGATTACTTCGCGAACTATCCGCCCGAGGTAAGGCTCAATGCTTAATGTTACTCGGGAGTAACGCCTGCAATGCTCGCAAAAGAGTGGAAAGGTACTGACATCCGACAGGAGAGCGATGACACCGACAGCGAAGACGCATATCCCGCCTACGAAATTGAGATCAGAGACGTCTACGACTTGGACTCGGTAGACTATTACGTGCCGTTGCTACGCTACCTCTACGGCCTACCCTTATGTACCGAAGACGAGCGCCTCGGCGCCCTGGCTCTGAAGGCAATGTGCGATGCAGCCCCAGAATCCGAGATCCCACACCTACGCCAACACGCTCTCCACAAACTAGAAGAGCTCCTAGGCGGCCACTTGCAAGTAAACGGCGTCAAGCCTGTCGACGGCGAACCACTCCCGCCAGGC
>Ga0265797_10000858_pt1 | contig 55354 bp, 66 predicted proteins | sample P2T30metagenome_FD_192433 | JGI IMG/M metagenome (GOLD analysis project Ga0265797, IMG submission 192433) | Plant litter microbial communities from East Loma Ridge, Irvine, California - P2 T30 | ecosystem: Environmental > Terrestrial > Plant litter > Unclassified | place: USA: California...
GATCTCGGAAGTCTCGGCCCGCTTCACGCTCGACGCCTTGCCCGGCAAGCAGATGGCGATCGACGCCGACCTGAATGCGGGCCTGATCAACCAGGAGCAGGCCACCACCCGGCGCAAGGATGTCGCGTCCGAGGCCGACTTCTACGGCGCCATGGACGGCGCCTCCAAATTCGTGCGCGGCGATGCGATCGCCTCGATCCTGATCCTGATCATCAACCTGGTGGGCGGCGTCGCGATCGGCGCCCTGATGCACGATCTGCCGATGGGCGAGGCGTTCCGCGTGTACGCGCTGCTGACTATCGGCGACGGCCTGGTGGCCCAGATCCCGGCGCTGCTGCTGTCGGCGGCGGCCGCGATCCTGGTGACCCGCATCGGCGAATCGGGCGACCTCGAGAAGCAGGTCGGCGACCAGCTGCTGGCCCAGCCGGCGGTGCTGTACTCGGCCGCCGGGGTAATGCTGATCCTGGCCGCGGTGCCGGGCATGCCGTGGTGGTTCTTCACGCTGGCGGCCGGCGTGCTGCTGTACGTCGGCTGGACCATGACGCGCCGGGTAGCGGCGCCGGACCAGGCCGGGGTGGACAAGATCGAGGCCGCGCTGCGCGACGAGCGGGCGCCGGAGCTCGACTGGCAAGCCTTGCCGGTGGTGCAGCCGGTCACGGTGGCGGTAGGCTACAAGCTGGTGGGCATGCTGGACCGGGCCCAGGGCGAGCCGCTGCACAAGCGGGTCAAGGGCGTGCGCCAGAGCCTGTCGGAGCAGATGGGCATGCTGCTGCCGGCGGTGGCGGTGCGCGACGACCTGGCGCTGCGTCCGAACCAGTATGCGATCAGCCTGTCGGGCACCGTGGTGGCCGAGGCCGAGGTGATGCCCGACCATCTGCTGGCGATTCCGTCGCCGAACGTGTACGGCGAACTCGATGGCATCCCCGGCATCGAGCCGGCCTACGGCATGGCGATCACCTGGATCGCGCCCGACCAGAAGGGGCATGCGCTGGGCCTGGGCTACCAGGTGGTCGAGGTGCCGAGCGCGATCGCCACCCATGTGTCGAAGGTGGTGCGCGAGTATCTGCACGAGCTGTTCCGCCACGAGGATGTGCCGGCGATCCTGGAGCGCCTGACGGCCCTGTCGCCCAAGCTGGCGGCGGCGCTGGAGAAAGCCCTGACCCACACCCAGCTGCTGCGGGTGTTCCGGGTGCTGCTGACGGAAGGGGTATCGCTCAAGGACATCGTGGTGATCGCCACCACGCTGCTCGACAGTTCCGAGACCACCAAGGATCCGATCCTGCTGGCCGCCGAGGTGCGCTGCGCGCTGCGGCGCCAGATCGTGGCAGGCTTGTTCGGCAAGAAGAAGGACATGCCGGCGTTTAATCTGTCGGCCGAACTGGAAAACATGCTGCTCGGGTCCCTCAACCAGGCGCGCCAGAATGGCGGCGGCAAGGTCGCGCTCGACAATTACCCGATCGATCCGCAACTGCTGTCGCAATTACAGATTAATATGCCGGTGGCGCGCGAACAGATGAAGGGGCAGCACACGCCGCCGCTGCTGCTGGTGCTGCCGCAGGTCCGGCCGCTGCTGGCGCGCTATGCGCGCCTGTTCGCGCCGGGGCTGCACGTGTTGTCGTATAACGAGATTCCCGAGAACCGCGACGTGTCGATCGTGGGGACGGTGGGGTAATCATCAGGATTGCATCAGGAATATGCAAGAGCAGGGGAAAGAGATGAATACGCGCAAGCCGATCTACGTGACCCAGCCGGACATGCCGCCGCTGGAGCAGTTCCACGCCTATCTCGAGCAGATCTGGGATAACAAGATGCTGACCAACGGCGGTCCCTTCCACCAGCAGCTGGAACAGGAATTGTGCCGCCACCTGGGCGTGGAGCACATCTGCCTGTTCACCAACGGCACGCTGGCGCTCCTGACCGCGCTGCAGGCGCTGCGCATCACGGGCGAGGTGATCACCACCCCGTACTCGTTCGTGGCGACCTCGCACTCGCTGCTGTGGAACGGCATCAAGCCGGTGTTCGTCGATGTCGATCCCGCCACCCTGAACCTCGATCCGCGCCGCATCGAAGCTGCGATCACGCCCCAGACCACCGCCATCATGCCGGTGCACTGCTACGGCATGCCGTGCGATACACGCGCCATCCAGGCGATCGCCGACAACTACAACCTGAAGGTGATCTACGACGCGGCCCATGCCTTCGGGGTACGGCACGAGGGCGCCAGTGTCCTCAATAGCGGCGACCTGTCGGTGCTGAGCTTCCATGCGACCAAGGTGTTCAATACCTTCGAAGGCGGCGCCATCGTGTGCGGCGATGCGCGCACCAAGCAGCGCATCGACCGCCTCAAGAACTTCGGCATCGTCGACGAGACCACGGTGGTGGCGCCCGGGATCAACGGCAAGATGAGCGAGATTAACGCCGCCTTCGGCCTGTTGCAGCTCAAGGGCGTCGACGCCGCGATCGCCGCGCGCGGCCAGGTCGCGCGCCATTACACCGAGGCGCTGGCCGGCGCGAAGGGCATCCACTGCGTGCGGCCCTGGACCGATCCCGCCGGCGGCCAGGAGCAGGCCACCAATCATTCGTATTTCCCGATCCTGGTCGGCCCCGATTATCCGGTCAGCCGCGACGCCCTGTATGCGCGCCTGAAGGAACACGGCATCAGCGCGCGCCGCTACTTCTATCCCCTGATCTCGAGCTTCCCGATGTACCGCGACCTGCCGTCGGCCGCGCCGGAGCGTTTGCCGGTCGCGGCGCGCGCCGCCGATCAGGTGCTGTGCCTGCCGATTTTCCCGGCCCTGGGCGAGGACGACCAGCGCCGCATCATCGACCTGGTGCTGGAGGGACTATGAGCGTGCAGGCGGCAATCGCGGATGTTGCGGGCCACCTGCCAGCCGCCATCCTTGACAACGAGGAGCTCGGTGCGCTGTATCCGGGCTGGGATGCCGACAAGATCTTCGAGAAGACCGGCATCCGCCGGCGCCGCATCGCCGCCCCTGGGGAGACCGCGGGCGACCTGGCCTACCACGCCGCTGAAGCCCTGTTCGCGCGCGGGACTATTCAGCGTGAACAGGTCGACTTCGTGATCCTGTGCACCCAGGCGCCCGACTACCTGTTGCCGACCACCGCCTGCATCCTGCAGCAGCGCCTGGGCCTGGGCACCGGCATCGGCGCGCTCGACGTCAATCTTGGCTGCTCGGGCTTCGTGTATTGCCTGTCGCTGGCCAAGGGCCTGATCGAGAGCGGCGCCGCGCGCTGCGTGCTGGTGCTGACGGCCGACACGTATTCGAAGACCATCCACCCGCTCGACAAGAGCGTACGCACGCTGTTCGGCGACGGCGCAGCGGCGACCGCAGTGGTGGCGCGCGATGGCGTTGCCGGCCGGGTGCCCCCGATCGGGCCGTTCGTGTTCGGCACCGACGGCCGCGGCGCCGACAAGCTGATCGTCGAGGGCGGGGGGTTTCGTACTCCTCGCTCGGCCGAGACCGCGCGCGACTATACTGACAATTCGGGCAATATGCGTTCGCGCGACCACTTGTACATGGCAGGCACGGACGTGCTCAGCTTTTCACTGCGCGAAGTGCCGCGCGCCGCTGCCGCGTTGCTCGACAAGACGCAGCTCGGCAAGGACGCCATCGATTACTTCGTGCTGCACCAGGCCAACCGCTTCATGCTCGAATCGCTGCGCAAGAAGCTCGACGTGGAGCCGGCGCGCCTGCCGATCCATGTCGAAGAATGCGGCAATACCGTGTCCTCGACCATTCCGCTCACCCTGGTTGCAATGCGCGAGCAGGGCTTGCTTACTGCACCGAAAACCCTGATGCTGCTCGGCTTCGGGGTTGGCTATTCGTGGGCCGGCTGTCTCCTTAACCTACAACAGGAAAAACTATGAACGCATTTTATGAAGGCATGGCCGAGATCTTCGAAATCGAGCCAGCCAGGATCACCCCTGAATTCGAGCTCGGCAGCGCCGAGGCCCAGTGGGACTCGCTGGCGCTGGTGTCGACCATCGCGCTGGTGGACGATTGCTTCAACGTGCTGCTCGACGGCCCTTCTCTGGCTGCCTGCAAGACCATTGGTGACATCGAAGCGCTGGTCCAGGCAGCCAAGGGCTAGCATGACGGCGGCAGCGCCGCATGCTGGCGCGGCAGGTCGCCTGCGCCTGCACTGCTGCTATCCTGAGCTCCGACACCGGAACAAATGACCATGAATTCTCCATTGGGACGTGAAGTAAGCACCAGGGACGCCCGCATCGCGGGCGTGGTGTCCTGCGTGCCGGCCCAGCGCGTCGACAATGCCGCATTCGCCGAGCGCTTCGGCCAGGCGGCGGTCAACGACGTCACCAAGATGATCGGCGTGCAGGCGCGCCATCATGTGGCTCCCGGGCAGACCACGCGCGACCTGTGCCGTGCCGCAGGACACCGGCTGCTGGCGGGGCTTGCCTGGGCGCCCGACTCGATCGACGCCATCATCTTCATCTCGCAGACGCCTGACTACCGTCTCCCGGCCACTGCCTGCGCCCTGCACGCCGACTGGGGCGCGGCGCCAGCCTGCATCGCCTTCGACGTCAACCTCGGCTGCTCCGGCTATCCCTATGGTCTGTGGCTGGCGCACACGATGGTGCAGAGCGGCGCGGCGCGGCGCGTGCTGCTGGCCGTGGGCGATACCTCGAGCCGCCTGGTCGACCCGAACGAGCGCGGCACCGCCATGCTGTTCGGCGACGCCGGCTGCGTCACGGCCATCGAACACGATCCGGATGCCGCCACGGCCGCGGCGCACTTCATCCTGGGTAGCGACGGGACCGGCGCGAGCCACCTGATCGTGCCGCAAGGGTGCTTCCGCGACCACCTGCAGGAGCCCGATCCGCGCCTCGAGGGCCGCGATCCGGCCACGCTGTTCATGGATGGCGGCCAGATCTTCAACTTCGCCCTGCGCGCCGTGCCGCCGCTGCTGGCGCGGACCGCGGCGTTTGCGCAGGCCGCGCTGGAGGACTACGACGCGGTGCTCCTGCACCAGGCGAACCTATTCATGCTCAAGCACCTGGTCAAGAAGTCGGGCCTGGACAGAGCCAGGTTCCCGATCAATATCGACCGCTATGGCAATACCAGCTCGGCCTCGATTCCGTTGCTGATGACGACCGATATCGCGCCGGCGCTGCGCGCCGGGCCGATGCGCCTGGCGATGCTGGGCTTCGGTGTCGGCTACTCCTGGGCCTCGGCATCGCTGGTGGCCGGCCCTCTGACTATTTGCGAGACAATCGAACTCTGATGATCTATTCCGAAGACTATCTGGCTGGCCGCAGCTACCTGGTGACCGGCGCCTCGTCCGGCATCGGGCGCGCCGCGGCGCAGTCGATCGCGCGCTGCGGCGGGCGCGTCCTGGCCGGCGGCCGCGATGGCGGACGGCTCGAGGCGCTGCTCGCAGCACTGCCCGGCAGCGGCCACCAGGCAGTGCCGGGCGAGCTGTCCAACGCCGACGGCGCAGCCGACTGGGTCAAGTCCGTGGTCGCCGCGCATGGGGCGCTCGATGGCGCCTTCCATAGCGCCGGCGTGGAGTCAATCCGGCCGGTGCGCCTGCTGCGCCAGCAGCACATCGATGAAGTGATGGGCAGTGCGCTGTTTGCCGGCATGGGCATCGCGCGCGCCCTGGCGCAGCGCGGCGCGATGCACGACGGCGGAGCGCTGGTATTCATGTCGTCGGTGGCCGGCAGCGCCGGCTGGGCCGGCCTGAGCGCCTATGGGGCAGCCAAGGCAGGCGTGGATGGCCTGGTGCGGGTGCTGGCCTGCGAGTTTGCGGCGCGCCGGATCCGGGTCAACGCCATCGCTGCGGGAGCAGTCGAGACGCCCATGCACGAGCGGGTGGCGCGCGCCGGCACGCCGGCGACGCTGGAGGCGTTCGAGGCGCAGCACCTGCTTGGCTTCGGCGCGCCCGACGACGTTGCCAACGCCGCGTTGTTCCTGCTCGGCCCGGCGAGCCGCTGGGTCACCGGGACCACGCTGGTGGTCGATGGAGGCTACCTGTGCAAATGAAGGATACCCGTGTGATCCTGGTGGGCGGCGGCGGCTTCGGCCGCGAGCTGCTCAGCTGGGCCGAACATGGCGCGCTCGAGGACGGCGCCCAGTTCACCGCCTTCCTCGACGACAGCGCCGGCGCGCTCGATGGCTTCGGCCATGCGCTCGACCATCTCGGCCGCATCGACGATTTCCAGCCGCGCACCGGAGACCGGCTGGTGATGGCGATCGGCGACCCGGGACACAAGCGCCGCATCGCAGAACTGCTCAAGGGCCGCGGCGCGCAGTTTGCGCGGCTCGTGCATCCTAGCGTCGTGGTGGCGCGCAGCGCGCAGCTGGGCGAAGGCGTGGTGCTGTGCCCCCAGGCCGTGGTATCGGCCAATGCCCGCATCGGCGACCTGGTGGCGGTCAACGCCTTCACTGGTGTCGGGCACGACGTGGTTATCGGCGCTTGGTCGACGCTTAGCGCCCATGTCGACCTGACCGGCTGGGTGACGGTGGGCGAGGGCTGCTTCTTCGGCAGCGGCGCGCGCGTCGCGCCCAAGGTGCAGGTCGGCGCCGGCGCCCGCATCGGCGCCGGGTCCGTCATCCTGCGCCGGGTTGCCGACGGCGCCGTGATGTACGCCGCGCCCGCCAGGAAGCTCCTGTAGATGGATTTCGACACGCAACTGTACCGCGAGTACTGGCACCTGGTCTGCCATCGCACCGAACTGCCGGCCCATGGCGACTTCGTGCGCTACGACACGCCATTGGGCGAGCTGGTCGTGTTCAACGACATGGGCAACCTGGTGGCGTTCGATAACCTGTGCCCGCACCGCGGCGCCCGCATCTACACGGGCGCCAAGGGCAACCAGGCGGCGACTTGCCAGTACCATGGCTGGAGTTATTTCCGGGGCCGGGTAGTCGTTCCCGAGGTCGCCACGTTCACGCACTGCGACCCGAGCACGGCGCGCTGGAATACCTTCCAAACGGACTGGTGCGGCGACTTCCTGTTCGCCGCCATCGCTCCACGACAACGGCTGGAGCAGCAGCTCGGGGGCGCCGCCGAGGTGCTGGAAAATATTTCGTTCAATATCGACGGCTGCCTCGACGTGAATGCCTATCCGTTCCAGTGCTACTGGCCGGTGGCGATCGAGAACGCGCTCGAGTCCTACCATGTCGAGATGGTGCATGCCGACACCCTGGGAACGCTGGCGCTGGAACCCGGCAGTGACATGTTCTGGGGGAAAAACTCTGCCTGTTACTTCCCGATCGGAAACCAGCGGATCGACAAGCAGCTGCGTTCGCTCAAGAAGCACTTCGCGATCGACTACGGCTACGAGGGCTACATGAGCCTGTTCCTGTATCCGTTCACGATGCTTTCGTCGACCCACGGCTACTCGTACTCGCTGCAGCATTTCCTGCCGGCGGCCGATGGCGCGCCGGTGACACACTTCAGTAGCCGCCTGCTGGCCGCGCGCGTGGCCGGCGAGCGCAGCGCGCGATTGCTCGCGCCGCTATTCGGGTCGACCGCGCAGGTCAACCGCAAGGTGTTCGAGGAAGACCACGACGTGTGCCGGCGCGTGCCTAAAACGAGTTGGAGCATGGAACCGCTCGCCTATGCCTCGGATGACGAGGCGCGCATCGTGCATTTTCGCCAGGCCTGCCGCGAGCGTTTCGACTGACTTCCTGGCCGGGTTATTCCGCCCCGGCCGGCAACCGCAGCGCCAGTTCCGCCACCGCGCGAAACACCGCCGGGCTCAGGGCCTGGGCCGCCGCTTCGGCGTTGGCGATCGTCGCGTGGCTGCGCCCGGCTGGCAAGTGGTCGCGCAACTGCCAGCGCACGACTTTCAGGCCAGCCTTTTCCATCACCTGTTCGAGTTCCGGCTGCAGCCAGCGCAGGCGCGTCAGCGTGCGTGCGTCAGGCGCGCACAATGCGATCGCCAGGCCGGCTGGCAGCGGATCGACCTGGATCACCACCGGGCTGCCGTCGGCCAGTTCCAGTTCCAGCCGCAGCGCGGCGCGCGGACGCCGGCGGCGCCCGGGCGGCGGGTCGGCGTCCTGGGCCAGCACCGCCAGGTGCTGGGCCGCCTGGCCGCCGGCGTGCACCGTAAAGCGCCAGGCATCCGGATGCGCCAGCTGCGGTTCAGGAGCGCGCACCACCTGGCCCTGCTGGGCCGCGGCGAGCAGGGCCGGCGAGAGCTGGCCGGCACTGGCGGCCAGCGCACGGCTGGTCAGCTGGCTACCGTGGCTGCGCACCTGCGCGCGCCAGCTGCGCGCCAGGCCGGCGGCGTCCTGCGCTGGATAGGCCAGCTGGCGCGCCAGGACCGCCTGGTCGGGACGCATTGCCGCTCCCTCTGCGCCGGCTTCGGCGGCTGGATTGGCCGCGGCGGCCGCTGCGGGCAGGGCGTGCGAAAACGGTAGCGCGGGACCTTCGCCGCCGCCGGCCAGCAGGGCGGCGGGTGCGGCGGCCAGCACGGCGCCAACCTGCAGCGCCGGCGCGGTCAAGGGGAGCAGTGCAGTGCTCTGCAGCGGTGGGATGGCCATGGCGTATGGGTCCGATCAACAGAAAAAGGCCAGCGGCAGGGCTGGCCTTCGGGATCTCCCGGGGTGAGGCCCGGGTGAACGCGTGGACAGGATCCTGTCCACGTCATGCGGCCATTACTGCAGCAGCGACATCACCATCGACGACATGCTGTTGGACTGCTTGAGCATGGCGGTCGAGGCTTGCAGCAGCATCTGGTTCGAGGTCATGGTGGCGCTTTCGCTGGCGAAGTCGACGTCCATGATCTGGCCGGTGGCGGCCTTGGTGTTGGTGCTGATGTTGGCCAGGTTGTTGTACACGTGTTCCAGGCGGTTGGCGGCAGCGCCCAGGCCCGAACGCACTTTGTTGACCGATGCCAGCGCATCTTCCAGGTCGGCGATGGTGCTGTTGGCCGACGCGGTCAGCTCGGTACCGGTGGTGGCCGAGGTGTAGTTGGTGGTGACGGACGAGACGTCGGCGGCCAGGGTCGACATGTCGGTGCTCAGGTCGATTTCCATGGTTTCGCTCGACGAGGCGCCGATCTGGAAGGTCATCGCGTCGTCGATGGTGCCATCGACCAGCAGGGCCTGGCCGCCGAAGGTGGTGTTTTTGAGGACGTTGGCCAGTTCCAGGCCCAGTGCGTCGTATTCCGACTGCATGGCGGTCTTGTCGTCTTCGGTCGACGAGGCGTCGGCCGCCTGGGTGGCCAGGTCTTTCATGCGGATCAGCATGTTCGACACTTCATCCAGCGCGCCTTCGGCGGTCTGCAGCATCGAGGTCGAATTCTGGGTGTTGCGCATGGCAACGGTCATGCCCGAGGTCTGTGCCTTCAGGCGCGAGGCGATCTGCAGGCCGGCAGCATCGTCCATGGCCGAGTTGATGCGGTAGCCGGTCGACAGGCGGGTCATCGAGGTCGACAGGGTGCTTTGGGTGCGCGAGATCGAGTTCTGTGCCGACAGGGCGGCGTTGTTGGTGTGAAGGCTCAGCATGTTAGCTCCAGTTAAGCGGTGAGATCGGGTCGTTTGGGAGGTGTCGAGTAGCTTTCACTCGCTCTCACAAGTACAGGGCGACCAGTTTCTCCATGGCATTAAGTGCTGATCGGAAATTATTTTATTGATGCGCCGGGTGGTCGATGGCATTGCTGCCATCTTGCGCCGGCTGGCCGAGCTCGACGAGTTCCTGCATCGTCACCGTGAATGGCACGGCCGGCATGCCGCCGCACCAGCGTTCCCACATGCGGCGCAAGGCGAGCTCCAGGCTGGCGCCGACGATGCCCGGATAGCCGAGCGTCGACTCCAGGAAACGCTTGCGCATCGTCGCGCGCATGCTGGCCAGCGCGGGAATATTTTGGGACAGGAACACGCCCAGCTTGACGTAGGTCTCGGGGCTCTCGGTGATGAAGGTCGACAGCCCGACATGGGCCATGAACGGCGCCGCCGCATGGCTCGGGTTGGTGGGGCCGACCGTGGCCAGGGTCGGCACGCCCATCCACAGCGCATGGCCGATGGTGGTCGAGCCACTGTAGGGGAAGGGGCTGAGGCAGATATCGACCTCATAGTGCTGCTCCAGATAGGCGCGGATCGAGGTGCGCGGGCGCAGCAGCAGGCGCTCGCGCCCGATGCCGGCGGCGGCGAACCAGTCGACCAGCACGTCGTCCACCCCCGCCTCCATGCCACCGAGCAGCATCTTCGCATCCGGGATCGCATGCAGCAGCGAGGCCCACAGCGCGATCACCTCGCGTCCGAGCTTGCTGGCGCGGTGGAAGCTGCCGAAGGTCAGGTAGCCATTCTGCATGGCCGGCGACGGGTTGACCGGCGGCGAGACCGGCTCCGGCAAGAACAGTCCGCCCAGCGGCAGCTTGACGATGTTCTCGGTGAACTGGTCGGTGTAGCGTTCGCCCGGGACCAGGAAGCGGTCGCACAGGATGTAGTCCATGCTGCGCAGCCCGGTGGTGCCGGCGTAGCCGATCCAGGTGGCTTGCACCGGCGCCGGCTTGCGCGCGAACAGCGCCAGGCGGTTGAGCGCCGAATGGCCGGACAGGTCGATCAGGATGTCGATGGCGTCGTCGCGGACCAGGCGCTCGGCCGCGGCGTCGTCCAGGTCCACGATGCTGCGCCAGGCGCTCACGTGCGGCTGCATGGCGCGCGTCACGTTGTCTTCGATCCGGTTGTTGTAGTAGACGTAAAAGCGCAGCTGGGCGCTGTCCTTGAGCGACTCCAGCGCCGGCGCGATGAAGCGCGCGACGGCGTGGCTGTACAGGTCGCCCGACACCAGGCCGACGCGCAGCACGCGGCGCGGATCGCGGTCGTTGGTGTGCGGCTGGCGCAGGGCCGCCAGTGGCGCTTCCCAGCGCTCGCCGAACGTGAAGTGCTCGCGCGTGAGCTGCTCCGGGTCGCCGCAGCAGTGGCTCAGGACGAACAGCAGCATGCTGTTGTTCTCTGCCGAGGGATGCAGCGCGAGCACCAGCCGCGCCGCCGCCAGGGCGTCTTCCCATTCGCCCAGCGCGAAGTGGCAGGACACCAGGGCGTTCAGGGCGCGCTGGCTATCCGGCCGGTCTGCGAGGATGCGCCGCGCGATCGCGATCGCCTGCCGGTGGCGCCTGAATTTCTGGTAGCTGGCACACAGGTCGTCCTGCAGCGCGCGATTGTCCGGCGCCAGCTCCATGGCGCGCTCGAGTGTGGCAAGCGTGTCGTCGGCGCGGCCCAGTTCGCGCTGGCACAGGCCGAGATGGCGCAGCGCCTCGACGTGCACGGGATCGGCGGACAGCGCCATGTTCATGCTGGCCAGTGCGGCGTCCCATTTGCGGATGTGGCATAGCAGCAATCCAAGCTGGTAATGCGCGTCGGCCTGGTTTGGCGCGAATGTCGCGACCTGCCGCATGACTACTTCGGCGTCATCGTGACGGCCGAGCGCAAGCAATACCGACGCCAGGGCGAGCTGGGCGCCGGCATCGCGCGGCGCCAGCTCGGCAGCGCGGCGCGCGCTCGGCTCGGCTTCGCCGGCGCGGCCCAGGCGCAGCAGGGCGGTGCCCAGGTGCTGGTGCATGTCGGCGGCGTCCTGGTGCCGCAGCGCCTTGCGGTAGCACGCGGCCGCCGCTTCGTAGCGCTGCAGGTCGAACAGGGCGCCGGCCAGGATGCCGTGCACGCCACGGATCTTCGGATCGAGCTCCAGGGCGCGCTGGAGCGACGCCACGCCGTCTTCCAGCTGCAGTACCTTGAGCAGGGCCAGACCGAGCAGGGCGTGGGTATTCGCATCGCGCGGGTTCTTGCGCAAGGTGCGGCGGTGCAGGTCGATCTTGGCTTGTGCTGCGGCGGGAATGGTGGTGTTCATGCGGCCGGCAATCGGTTGATTGCTTTAGGGAAATAATGCTAATTGTAAATCAGTGATTGGGAGTGCGTCCTGTCTCAGTTTGCATTTTGTGGCGACCTGATCGATTATTTTCGTATCCAGTAGTGGCCGCCTGATCATTTGCGTAAAACCTATCCCTGCCGGATATGCGCCGCCAGATAGTCGAGCAGCAGGCGCACCGCAGGCAGCAGCCCGCGCCTGGACGGGAAGACCGCATGCACGATGCCGCCTTTCGGCGCCCAGCCGGGAATGATCTCGATCAGGTTGCCATTGTCCAGATCCTCTTTGACTACCATGCAGGGCAGCTGGACGATGCCGATGCCTCCGAGGGCAGCCTGGCGTAGTGCCGTCATGTCATCCGTGATGTACCTGGGGCGGTGCCGGATCTGCGCGGTCGCGCCGCCGGGCCCTACGAGATCCCACTGGTGGTCGCGCGCGGGGCCCCAGTCTAGGCTTGGCAATCCGCTCAGGCCGGTTGGATCGTCCAGCGCCGCCCTGCCATGCATGAAGCCCGGACTGGCCACCAGCTGCTGCGGACTTGCCGAGAGCACACGCATGACCAGACCGCTGTCCTCGAGCGGGGGGAAGCGCACGCGCAAGGCAATATCGAAACCTTCGCCGAGCACATCGACCCGGCGATTGGTAGCTTCCAGATGCACCTGGATACCCGGACACTGCGCCATGAACTGGGTGACCAGGTCACCGACGCGGTAAGCGAGCAGGGCGGTCGGGCAACTCATGCGCACGATGCCTTGCGGGGTCCCGCCATTGCGCTTCATGACGTCCATCGCCGCCTCGGCTTCGACCAGCATCGCCATGCAGTGTGCGTAGAACTCGCGTCCGGTATCGGTCACGGAAAAATGCCGGGTAGAGCGCTGCAACAGGCGGACCCCATACGTGGCTTCCAGGCTGGCAATACGACGGCTGAGCTTTGACTTCGGCATGTTCAATGCCCTGCCTGCCGAGGTGAATCCACCGTGGTCGACCACCTTCACGAAATAGTACAGGTCATTCAAATCTTCCATCATTGTTCCTCATATAGAACACTGATAGCATTTTACGCTGACTACTGGTTACTTAATGGCGGTTATATGATGTTTTTCCCAGACAGCATGGCTCCAGGCACCCATAAGCTGGAACCATTTTTTCACAATCAAGGAGAACATCATGGCAAGCGAAAAGATCCGCAATCCCCACACCGACCAGCTGCTCACGCCCGACAATGCAGCCTTGATCATCATTGACTACCAGCCGATCCAGGTGTCTTCCATCCGCTCGATGCCGCGCGACGAGCTGGTGTTCAACATCGTCAGCACCGCGAAAGCGGCATTGAATTACAAGCTTCCGATCATCCATTCGACCGTCAACGTGGCGACCGGCCGCAACAAGCCGCCCATCGCCGAATTGCAGGAGGTGCTCGGTCATCTGCCGACCTACGACCGCACCTCGATCAATAGCTGGGAAGACATCGAATTCAAGGAAGCGGTCAAGGCAGTCGGGCGCAAAAAGCTCATCATGACGGCGCTCTGGACCGAAGCCTGCCTGGCCTTCCCCGCACTCGACGCCATTCAGGAAGGGTATGAAGTCTACGTGCCGGTCGACGCGGTCGGTGGCACCTCGCTGGCCGCGCACGAGGCGGCGCTGCGCCGCATCGAACAGGCTGGCGGCAAACTCATCAGCCGCGTGCAGCTGTACTGCGAGCTCCAGCGCGACTGGGCGCGTGAGGCGACGGTGCCCGGTTTCATGGGTGTGTTCGAGAATGCGGACGGTTTCAATGTCGAACAGGCGCTGCATCACGCCAAGTAAACAACGGGAACAGGCAGTCGCGCTGGCGGCTGCCGTCAATCGCCATGAGGAAACACGCATGAATGCACTATCGATGGTGGTCGGGCTGGTCGCCAGGGCCGGCAAGGAGGACGATTTGCGCCGCGATCTGGCAAGCCTGGTCGCGCCGTCGCGCAAAGAGGACGGCAATCTTCGTTATGACTTGTTCGAGGATCAGGAGACGCCTGGACAGTTCGTGTTTGTCGAGGAATGGGCATCGACCGAGGCGCGCACCAGGCATCATGAACACGGCCCACATATCCAGCATTTCCACCGGAATGGCGTCGACAATATCGAGAGAACAGTATTCGCGCATGTACTGAAGCGAATCGTCTGACGACTTCTCCGGCGACGGCATGCATCCATTCATGAGAATGGGTTATCATTATCGCCGAGTCGCCAACTGGCGTAATAATCCGTACGCCAGTTGGACCCCTTGGATAAGCATCCATGGACTCCTGGCAGCAAGGGAGTCGCATGCAACAAGCTATTTCACACGGGGCCGATCGGCCGGCGCCTGCCGGATCACTGGCCCAGGCCGCAGTCAACCGCCGCCGCTTGCAAAGTCTGGATGCACTGCGCGGTTTTGTGATGGTCATCATGCTGATCGACCATATTCGCGAAAACTGGTATCTGCATCTGAGCGTGCCTGATCCGGTCGATCCGGCGACGGTCGACCCGGTGCTGTTCTTCCTGCGTATTGTCACCAACCTGTGCGCGCCGATCTTTGTCGGCCTGACGGGCCTCGGCGCCTATTTGTATGGCCTGAACCATACCAGGGTGGAAACCGCCAGCTACCTGTTCAAACGCGGGCTGTTACTGATGGTGATCGATGTAGCCTTGATAACATTGGCCTGGACGGTCAAGTTGCCGATGACCTTCTGGCTGCAGGTTATCTGGGCCATCGGCGTGTGCATGATCGCCTTGGCTGGCCTGATTTATCTTCCGAAGAAGCTGTTGCTGGCGCTTGGCCTGCTGATCGTTGGCGGCCATAACCTGCTCGACGGCATCCGCCTGCTGCCAGGCGAGCCCGGTTTCACCTTGTGGGCGCTGCTGCACCAGCGCGACCTGATCCCGCTGCCGTTCGGCGCGGTGGCCCGGACATCCTATCCGGTCCTGCCTTGGATCGGCGTGATCGTACTGGGCTACCTGCTCGGCAGCTGGTTTAAACCCGGCAAGGACGCAGCGCACCGTACCCGCCGCCTGTTGGCGCTGGGACTCGGAATGCTGGCCGGCTTCGTCGTGCTGCGCGCGCTGAACGTTTACGGCGATCGGCCCTGGGTGGCGGGCGACACCGCATGGCAGACGGCGATGGGCTTCATTGCGCTGACCAAGTATCCACCCTCGCTGCTGTTCCTGCTGCAGACGCTCGGGTTCGGCGTGATTCTGCTGGCCTGGTTCGAACGCTGGGAAGGCCACCCGTGGTTGACAGCACTGGCAGTGTTCGGGGGCGCACCGATGTTCTTCTACATCATGCACATGTACGTCCTCAGGGCGCTGTACCACCTTGCTTACATGATCTGGGGGCCGACCCACGGCGTCAGCTTCGGACTGGATGATTTCAACTGGATCTGGCTCTGGTACGCGGCGCTGCTGCCTGTCCTGTACGTGCCGACGGCGTGGTACTCGCGCCTGAAAGCGCGCCGGCGCGATATCAAGTGGCTTAAGTATTTCTGAGAGCGGTATTGCTGGCCCGGCGACATTGCCATCACGGATCAGCGATACCCAATGGCCTTGTGGTGTGATAGATGGCGACATCTGCGGGTGCCAGCAGTGCGGTCCGGTCAGCTTTGCCTTATCATGGCGGGTTCCCGACAGTATTCGTCGCCGTTGTCCTCGGCGGCCAGACCTTTCAGCATGAGCACCACCTCGACCATTCCAGGCACCGTTCCAGCCCCCGTTCAGCCATCGCGCCGCCTGTCGGTTGCCCCCATGATGGACTGGACAAACAAGCCAGTATCCATGCGGGTTTCGAAGCGCCTCTCCGTAATTTCTCCGTAGCTGATCAGGAGCCTGCGCGCTCCGCAGATCCTGCCTTTCCTTGCTCGCGGAGCAGGTCCAGTGCTTCCGCCACGTCGCGGATATCGGCGGTCAGCGGGCTGCCCGACATCGCTACCGGAAACTTGCCGAGGGAGCGGTGGGTGTAGCCGGTTGCCGTCCTCATGCCGAGCGCCTGGCACGTCTCATCGATGTTCAGCCGCGGCTTGTTGTAGATTGCCAGCAGCAGGAATTCAGTTCGCATTTTCGTTGTCCTTCGTGTATTCAGTTCGTTCGATCCCGTTCGGACCTTTACTGAGCGCTACAGCTGGGCGCCGAGCCTTCGGCCGAGCCATCGCGATGTCGACGGCTGCGTCCAAGTCTTCGCCATCGATCAGCGCGACCATCCGGCCGTCGTCGGCCAGGCTGGCCACCATCGGCGCCGCCGTGCACGCCATGCTGTCGGCCTTGTCGCGCAGCCACCGGTACCGCGCGGCGTCGCGCTGCAGGTCGAGCAGCACGCCCATGCTGACGCGCTGGCCACCCACCACGATCGAATGGCTGCTGGCGCTTTGCTCCTGCTTTGCCGCCTGCGTAGCCGGCAGGATGTAGAGCTTGGCGCCGGCCTGAGGCATATTGCGGCGGTCAAACCATTGCACCGAAGGCTCGCCGTCGACGTAGCCTTCGAATTCGCCCACCGGGGTGATGCTGGCGCTTTTGTCTTGGTTCTGGCTCATTCCAATTCCTTCTGCGCCCGCTTCGCGCGGCGCTCCATAAAATTCGACAGCAGGATCAGGCCCGGGCCTGCGGCGAACGCCAGGCCGATGAAGCTGGCTTCGCCAAACCACATCACGATCAAGCCGATGACGATGCTGGCCAAGCAACCCATGGATACGCCTTGCCCCACGGCTCGCAAGGTCCGGTAGTCGGGCGCCTTCATGTCGCCGCTCGATCGCTTAACACCTGCTGCAGCACGCGCTGCGCGCCCAGGCACAACCGGAACAGCTCGACGCTGCTCTCGCTGGCGCTGGCCTCGCCGATGTCGCGCAGCAGCTGGGCCACGTTCACCCCATCCACCAGCGGTGGCTGGCCACCGTCCGGCGCAGTGCCGAGGATCTGTAGGTTTTGGCCGTGGTTACTCATCGGTGCCTCCTTTGTGCGCGTGATACGGCTCCGGCGCGCCGATCAGATTCAAGACGATGGAGCCAGAGTGCGAACGGTCCATGCCGTCGTTGCTGGTGAGGTAGCGGTAGACTTCGGCCGCTTCGTCCGCATCCCGTGGCGGGATCCGCGACAGCAGCCGGAACACGTAGTCCTGTCGGGCGTTCACCGGGATGGTGCTGTCGAGGCAGTCGCGATCGACCGCTCGGCGCAGCCAGTACAGGTCGCTCCAGAACGTCAGCTCGAGTACGCACTGCATCAGCGTGCCAGGCCGCTGCTCGAGCATTGCGTCGAAGCGCGCGTCTACCTTCTCGGCGTCCAGCTCATGCCACGGTTTCACGGTCTCTAGGCCGGCCAGGGCTTGCTCGCAGAATTGCTCCGCTGGCGTGTCGTCGAAGATCGCGTCGCCAAAGCGGGCTTGAGCTTCGCGTCGGAGCTTGTCCTGCGCAATGGCCGTCATCGCCAAGGCGTCTAGATCCGCGAAGCCAATCGATGCCATCACCGCGGCGAAGTTCCCAGGCTTCGTACGCGCCAGGTGGGCGGTGTAGCGCTGCTCCAGCTCTTTGAGCGGCGTCTTGATCTTGACTGCGGCCAGGCCGGCCTTTTCGATCAGATCGGCCTGGCCGGTGCTGATCACTTCGCGCAGCCACAGGACGGCGTCGACCTCGATGTCGCCGGTTACGACCTTCTGCGCTGGCATCGTCGGTACCGCGACCGCCGTCTCGTCGCTGGCTTGGATGGGCGGCAGCCAGAACAGGGCGCTGTGCGCTGCGTTCTCGCGCGGCGCCGCGGCGACCAGGATGCCTTGCTCGACATCGACAAGGCACAGCGCCAACGACAGTCCGCGGATGATGGCGTCATCAATGGTCGAGGGTTCGGAAGTCACCTTCAACGGGGCTACGGCTCCGCCCATGCGCAGCTTCGCCGAGATCCGTTCCAGCGCCGCGCAGGCGGTGGGCATAGCTTGGCCGAAAGCCGCTGTCTTTTGAACGCTCATGCTGCACCTGCCATTTCGCGTTGCGCCGGCGCCAGTTCGAAATGCTTGGCCAGGCCGGCCAGCAGCAAGGCCTGGTCAGAATCGCTGAACTGAGCGAAGCGCCACAGCGCTTCTTCCAGCATCATCCCGCAGCGGCCGGCATGCGATTTCACTGCAATACCGGTGAACGTGGTGACCCCGAGGTTGTGGTGCAGTAGCACAAGCGAGCCTTCGTGGCGCGGATCGCCAGCACCGTTGCCACGCCGCTGCCGCTTGATGTGGATGTCAGCCTGCCAGCCGTCGTGTGCCGTGTACTCTTCGGCCGCTTCGCTCGCCTCGCTGTGCGTGACGCCAGCCAGTAGAACGCGACCAGCGCCGTTGCAGACATTCCAAGTGCACATGTTGTCGAGGTCGGCACCCATTAGCGCATAGGCACTCAAGCCATAGTGCAGGGCGGCGGACGCGAGCAACTGTACCTGGTCACGGCCTTCCATAAAGCAGTCAATTTTGTTTAGGCACCACTCGACCGAGCTGGTCGTGTATTCGTTGCCGACGGCATCGCGGAAATTGATGTCCGGCTCACCGCGGTTACCAAGGCCTAAGTCTCCACCGGTGTAGCGAAGTGGAAGTTGAAGAACTGCCGAGTTGAGACGTACTGGCGCGAGGTGCGCAATTTCGGCAGTATTGATTGCCGTGGAGGAAATACCTGTGTTAACATTATGATTCGCCATTGTCTTTCTCCAAAAGTGCGGGGCGTAAGGGGCCATCCACCGTTTGCCGACGCTGGGTGGCCTTGTTGTTTTCGGGCTATGCGTTGCGGCTTCGATACCGTTATTGGTTCGATGAGCTCGCTTCGTGAGAAGAACTATACGGTTGCGTATCGGAAGTGTCAATGCGAAAACGCATCAAACCCGTTTTTTTTTGATACGCTTGCTCATCGCGGAATGTTCCGCGCGAAAAAAAGCCCCGGCTGGCGGGGCTTGCGGCAGAGCGTTGAGAGGATTCTTTAATGAATTATTCGCAACGGAACCCATCGGTACTTAGGTCCGGATTCCTTCGGTTTGCTACCGAGCGCTTTGCAAGCACGCTGGTAGCATTCTTCCAGGAGGGCTGGATGTGCAGCTGGCTCACCTGCCTCCAGTTCATTGCATCGTGCGCTCCATTTAGCAATATCGGATTCGTCAAACAATCGCTCACCGCGTAATTCGATTTCTTTTTCGATCAATGCCCATTCCGCATTTCTCTTTGCGCTATCGCGTGCTTTTGCTCCAAATCCGAACACAAGGGACGCTGCGCTACTTGCCGTGATTATCGCCGCGCACCACTGAACAATAATGGGGTCGGAAATTTTCCCGAACGCTACCGAGCCGAGAAGAATCGAAATTATTTTAACGATTCCGTCGCGCCACTCGAATATTCTCTGACGTTCTTGGTAGTACATGCGGTTCATCAGAGCGCGAAGCTGCACATCGCACCGTTTGCCCCAGAGATATTCGAAATCAGTCATGGCTATTTTCTGTCAGGTGGCGGTGGAGGTGGTCGATGTTCAGCTGGACGTGGAGCATGATTTCGTTCCTCGCGCTGTGGCTCTGGAGGCCGCTCGTACGGCCGAGTCGCTTGGTTCAACATAATTCTATACCTTTCTCAACAATTCTCGGCATCTAAGCGTGCCTCGTCGCTTTACAATCTTCCTGTCACCAACCGCCCAGGTTGATACACCACGCGGCCCACGATGCTGAGCTGACCGCTTCGAGTGTTGATGGGCTTGAAGTCCGGATTCGTATAGCTCAGGTACCACTGGCCGCCGCGCTCCACCAGCTGCTGCACGCAGGCCTCACCATTCCAGCTCACAGCGAAGACGTCTCGGCTGCGGCGCTTCGTGTCGCTGGTGTCGATCACGACCCAGTCGTCTTCGAATAGCATCGGCTCCATCCCCATATCGCGCACCCGAAGTGCGAGAAGCTGCCGCGGGTCGACCTTGAGCGCACACACCGCTGCCGTGGGGACCAGAAGCGGCTCGACGACCGTCATGTCGGGCACCGTGTAGTAGCTGTCGGCGCCGGCGCGAAGCTGCAGCATTACCCGCCGAATGGCGGTAAAGGCAATGGCGCCTTGGTCGACCGTATCCATCGGTTAGTTGCGCCGAAGTTTCTTCTTGAACTCGGTCACTACGCCGATCACTATCAGATGCTCGGTATCGCTGCGGAGTGTTGGATAATCGTCATTGAGCGGAACCAGCTCGAAGATCATTTCGCCGTTGCTATCGATTCCGCGCGGACGGTATTTTTTGAAGGTGGCCTGGTCGCTGCCATTTCGGGCCACGACGAAATCGCCAGGATTGGGCGCCAGGTCGGGGTCCACGATGATCCGATCGCCTGGCTGGAACATCGGCATCATCGACTGCCCCTCAACATCGAGACCGAATGCCCAGCGGGACAGCTTTTCGTCATCGGTATACTCGATTGCATAACCAGAGCCAACCGGATAGGGTGTCTCCATGTCGCGCAGCGCACCTGCCTGGACGGACGAGATAACCGGAATCGGACGAAGGGCGGGATTCGCCAGTCGAACGTTCTCGTCAAACTCCAGTTTCTTTCTTCGCACATCATCGTTCGATGACAGGGCCACTCCTTCGGCGGCTAAATCTCGGTCGCGCAGTTCCGCGACGGAAATGCCGAAATAGTCGGACAGGGGTTGAAGAGTCGTCGTGCGAGGATCCGTACTCTCACCCGTCAATATCCGGTGGATTGTTGGCTGTGGCACGCGCGTCGCGCGACTCAGCTCATGCGCGTTAGTTCCCCGCTGCTTCATGAGCCATTCGAGGTTGTTCTTGACGAGTAGTCGGGCGGGTTTCATTCCCACAATATACGACAGCGCATCAATACTGGCAACAATTATGCGAAAACACATTGCATCCGATGCGTTTTCGTATAGAATTGAGCCATCTGAAATAACCCGGTATTCGCATCATGACGCTTCGCACAGCCCAAGAGTCCGTACAGGCCCTGGTCGCAGCAGGGTTCTCTCAATCTGCAATTGCTGAGCGCGCCAACGTCAAGCAGCCGACTATCAGTCGCATCTTGTCAGGCGAACATAAAGATCCCAAGAGCTCTGTGCTGATCAATCTCAACGCCTTCGTTGAGGAAGTGAACGCCCGAACTATCGCACCGTCCTGACACCATAGGCCTAATTACTTTACCGCACCACCAGCGCCGATCGGCTACGTCCCGGCGCAGGGCCTCTTTACGCCCAAATTTTGGAGAGCAGCATGAAATCCATCCTGAAACGCATCGTCATGACCCTGCACAGCTGCGAGCTGATCAGCGACGAGGCCGTCATCCGCGCGTTCAAGCGCTTCAATCTCTGGGGTGCGTGAGATGGGCGCCCTCATCAAATACGACCAGGCGCGCCAAGCGCTTGCCGCCTGCCGCAACGTCGACGAGATCAAAGACATCCGCGACAAGTCTGAGGCGATGCGCCTATACGCCAAGCAAGCACAAGACACCGAGCTCGAGCAGTGGGCTGCCGAGATCAAGTTCCGGGCGCAGCGCGCGATCGGCGAACTCAGCTCCGCGCTTGAAACGCAGAAGGGTGGTTTCGGCATAGTTCCCACCGGTGGGAAGCATAAGGCCGAAGTGCTCGCGGACGCCGGGATCTCGACGTCGACGGCGAACCGTTACGAGAAGCTGGCCGCGATTCCTGAGCTGGTCATCGAGGAGATCATCGCCAAGAGCAAAGAGATCGGCAAGCCTGTCTCAGCCAAGGCAGTGATTGCCCAGGTAGCGCCGAAAACCGCGCCACCCTGCACACCACCGAAGCCGGCGCCAGTCGCGGCGCCCGACGCACCGCGCGTTCCGTCTCTCGTCCAGCAGGTGATCGACCAGCAGGGCGATGCAGCTGCGGGCGAGGAGCCGGAACAGGGTGCTCACGATTCCGACGTCGAGCCGGATCCGTTCGACCAGCTGCTGGCCGATTTCCGCGCGCTCGAGCTGGAGCGCGACGAGTTACAGGCGAAGAACGCCGCGCTCGAGCATCACGTCGCTCTGTTGACTAAGGACGATCTGGCCGCCGAGATCGACGGCTTGGTCAAGCGCGCTGATGCAGCGGAGCTGAAGTTTGAGCAGCTCTCCGGCCGCAATCGCCAACTGCAGCAGACCGCGCGCGAGGCGCAGTTGGCTCAGAAATCGCATGCCGATCTGCTGGCGAAAGTTCGTGCGGCACTGGGAGTAGAGTCGAGCGGTGAGATCCTGTCCGCCATCACCGCGCGGAGGGCTGCATGAGCGAGCAGCTGAACCTGCGCCCATACCAGGTCGACAGCGTCGAAGGCCTGCGCGCTCTGATCCGCGAGGGAAAGCGCAACATCATCCTGTCGGTGCCCACCGGCGGCGGCAAGACGGTGATCGCATCGCACCTGATCGCCGAGTGCTATGGCAAGGCCGGCAAGCGCGCCGTGTTCGTCGCCGACCGCATCGCCCTGATCGACCAGACCAGCACGACGTTCGACCGCTTCGGCATCCCCCACGGCATCATTCAGGGCGACAACCCGCGCTTCGCGCCGTGGGAGCGCATCCAGGTGGCCAGCGCGCAGACGCTTGCCAAGCGGGGCTGGCCCGAGGCTGACCTGATCATCGTCGATGAATGTCACGCGCTCCAGAAGACGGTTGCCGACCGCATAGCCGGCCGCGACACGATCGTCATCGGCCTGACCGCCACGCCGATGACCCGCGGCCTGGGCAGGCTGTATGACGGCATCGTCACGACGATCACCACCAACGAGCTGATCGAGGGTCCGATGCTTGAGGACGGCACGCGCGACAAGCCGTATCTGGTCCCGTTCCGCGTGTATGCCGCCAGCCAGCCGGATATGACTGGCGCCAAGGTCACCGCCGGCGAGTGGACCGACAAAGAGGCAGCCGAGCGTTCGATGCCCATCATCGGCGACTGCGTCGAGGAATACCTCCGCCACGCCGCCGGAAAAAAGTTCATCGCCTTTGGTTGCAACGTCGAGCATTGCGAAGAGATGCAGCGCCAGTTCACCGCCGCTGGCGTGAATTGTGAGCTGTACACCTACCGCACCGACGACGACGCGCGCAGCGCGCTGGTGGAAGAGTTCCGCAAGCCGGACAGTACCGTGCGCGGCCTGATCAGCGTGAGTGCCCTGAGCAAGGGCTTCGACGTGTCCGATGTCGAGGTCGTCATCATGGCGCGCCCGCTCAAGTCCAGTCTGGCGGAACACATCCAGATCCTGGGCCGTGGCCTGCGGATCCACCCCGGTAAGACGGAGTGCATCGTGCTGGATCACAGCGGCAACTGCGTCCGCTTCTGGGGCGACATGCACGCTTTCCTGGAGAAGGGCGTCAGCGAACTGGACGACGGCAAGAAGAAGCCGCGCGCCAAGGTGATCGAGCGCGAGAAGAAAGCAATGACATGCTCGAGCTGCTCGCACGTCCACATGCCGATGCCGGCATGCCCATCCTGTGGCCATGTCTACAAGAAGAAGCAGGGCATCGAGCATGTGCCTGGTTCGCTCAGCGAGGTCGCAGGCAAAAAGGCCTCGGGCCCGACCAAGCAGGACAAGCGCGATTTCTACGCGCAGCTGAACTACATCGCCGCAGAGAAGGGCCGCAAGCAGGGCTGGGTCGCGAACAAGTACAAGGAGAAGTTCGGCGACTGGCCCGACTACAACGAGGTCCCGCGCTACATCACGCCGATGCAGCCGTCCGCCGCGGTGCTGAACTGGGTGAAGGCGCGCGACATCGCGTTCGCGAAGGCTAAACGCGCATGAGCGACTTCCTTCAATTCGTCCAGGCGAACGGCATCATCGTGCCGGATACCTTCACGCCAGGCCGCTGGATCCGCTGCAAGACGGTCACCCATCCGCGCAAGCCGAACGGCGCCATCAAGCTCGCCGACGACGGGCTTATCGGCTGGTGCCGAGATTTCGCCGCGCACCTCGAGACGTTGACATGGCGCGCCGGCGATACCGACGCGGTGGCGGCGCCGATCAGCCGCGCCGAGATCGAGCGGCGCCAAGCCGAGCGCCGCGCCGAACTGCGTGAAGCAACGCTTGCCGCGCGCGCCTATTACGACCGGTGCGCACCGCTGCGCGGCAGCCACCCGTACCTGGTCAGCAAGGGCCTGGGCGTGGCCGGTTGCGTTGGGCTGCGGGTCGATGCCAAAGGCTGGCTTGTAATCCCGATGCTCTACAACGGCAAGGTGCTGAGCCTGCAGCGCATTTCGCCAGAGGGCGATAAGAAATTTCACGCCGGCGCCACCACCAAGGCCGCCTATTACGTCATCGAGCGCCCGGGCGCCGCGCTGACGGCCCTCGTAGAGGGCTTCGCCACCGGCCTGACCATCTTCCAGGCTGTGCCTACCTGCCGCGTCATCGTCGGCTTCAACGCCGCCAACCTGCCTGTCGTCGCCGAACGCATGGCGCGCTTCGGCATGGGCGTTGTGTGCGCCGACAACGATTGGGAGACCGCCGCGCGCATCGGGCGCAACCCGGGCCTAGACGCTGCGCGCGCCGCCGCTGAGGCGCTGGGCGTGGGCGTCGCCTTCCCGCAGTGCGCAGGGACCGACTGGAACGACTACGTGCAAGAGCAGGTCGAGCAGGCCGTCGCCGGCCAGTCCTTCAGCTTCAGCCGCAAGCGCACTGTCCTGCAGATTCAGGTCAGTGCCTTCGCCGACGTGAAGCTGAAGGTGATGCGAGAGGCGCGGCTGCTGCGCACGAAGTAGGGCAGTAGAGGCGCTCGAAAGTGAGGGCGTCTTGGAAAGGGTCTGCGTAAGGTGCGGACCCTTTCCAAGATTGAAGGGGCGCAGGAATTGCACCCCAGGTGGAGCGGACGACACCAGAAAAAACGTGCAAGGGCCTGAATCGGCTCACACCGCGAAAAGACCGACGGCGCCGTTGAACACCAGGGCACAGCACGAACAAGGCGCAGAGGGGGCCTTGGCGAGGCCTGCGAGCACAGGCCGGACCGAACAGAGGTACAGAGTTGGAATGCTTGGCCCGTTTGGCAGGCGCATTCAAACGAGTGCGCCAATCGAAAGGGCGAGGGGGCGGCCTGGGCGAGCCGTTGCGGACATGACCACCCGCGAATACGTCACTTTCGATATGAGTTTTTGCTGATTTTGCTCGGGGCCAGGAACACCTAACCCCCATACCTATCAACTACGGAGGGGTCCAACCAACCCCTCTAAATGACAACTATGGCCAAAACAAACGTGACCGACCAGCACCAGGCGCTGCCCCAGAAAATCGAGCAGCGCCTGGCCGAATTACTCTCGATGGGCGAGTTCGATCAGGGCGACGTGGCGCACTGCCGCCGTAGCTACTGGGGCGCACGCGCCGACTGGCACAAGATCCTGATCGACTGCCACGCCGCCGCCCTGGCGCGTCAGCGCGGCGCCAGCGCCAGGGCCAGCCCGGCCACAACTGCAGCACCGCGGCCCGCGCGCCCAGCACCAATGGCGCGCGCCGGCCGCGCGCCAGCGCAGGGGGTGCCGGCATGACGAAAAATGTATCTGTCATCGTGGAGCTGCCGTTTCCCGATCGTCGCTTGAACCCGAACAGCTCGAAGGGCAAGCACTGGGCCGCCACCGTGGCGCTGCGCAAGGCCGCGCGCGCCGATGCCGCGCTGCTCACTAAAGCGGCTGGCGCTGGCGGGATCTTCACGCCCGACCAGGAGCTGGGGCTGGTGATCACGTTCATTCAGCCCGACCGCCGCGCCCGCGACCGTGACAACCTGCTGGCGGCCTGCAAGCCGATGCTCGACGGCGTGGCCGACGCGCTGGGTGTGAACGACAGCCAGTTCGAGCCGATGACGATCCGGCGCCAGTACGGGAAGAAGCCGGGCATGGTGCTGATCGAAATCGACGGGGGGGTCGACCTATGAGCGCGAACGTCTTCAAGCGCGGCGGCGTGTGGCACTATCGTTTTCAGGTGGCCGGCACGCGCTACCGCCGCAGCACAGGGCTGACCAGCCGGCGCGCCGCCGAGCAGGTTGCGCAGCGAGAGTACGACGCTGCGGTGCTGCGCGCCAACGGCGGCGAGCCGGTGCCGACGCTGGCCGAGCTGGCGCAGGCCTGGATCGAGGTGCACAGGCCCGTGTCGAGCGCCGCGCACATCCGCAGCGTCGAGCTGTTCCAGCGCCTGCACATGTTCGACCTGGGCGGGAAGCAGATCAACGCCATCACCACGCTCGATGTCGAGCTGGCGCGCAACCTCTACCTGCAGACGCACAAGCCGGCCAGTGCGAACCACTGGCTGCGCATCGTGAAGCTGTTGACCATGTGGGCGGTCAAGCGCGGCATGCTGGCGTCGATGCCGTGGCATGTGCCGATGCTGAAGGTGCAGAAGCGCCCGAGGTCGATCCTGCCGCTGGATGCCGCCAAGGCGTGGTTCTCCGCCGTGGACCAGGCCGCCGGGCGCGCGCCGGCGATTGGCACGGCGGTGCGCCTGATGTTCGGCCTGGGCCTGCGCGAAGGGGAGGCGATCACCGCGCGCTGGGAGTGGATCGACTGGGCCAGGAAGACCTACACGCCCGGCATTACAAAGGGCAGGGAAGCGGATCCGTTGCCGATGGCCACCTGGCTGCGCGAGCACCTGGAAGGGCGGCGCCAGCCTGCAGGGCTGATCGTGGCCAAGCCAGACGGCCAGGCGTTCGCATCTGGCTTCGCCCGGCAGGCGATCCGCCGCGCCAACGACGCCTGCGCCGTCAAGGGCATCACGCCCCACCGCCTGCGCGGGACGTTCGCCACGCTGATGTCCGAGGCCGGTGTGCCCATCCAAACCGTGCAGCGAGTCATGCGCCACAAGAGCTTCACCACCACGATGGGGTATCTGGAGAAGAATTTAGATATCGCCGCACTGGCGCAGGAGCGGATCAGCGCAATTGCAGGGTTGTCCATTATTGCTGCACAGTTTGCGACGGGAGAATTATATTGTGGCTGACCCGAGCTTCGACGACAGCCACATTTAGCCGATGACTATACGAAGCTGGAAAAGCTGGTAAGCTTATCGTCGAAATGATGAGAGCGTTAAAAAGCCCGCAAACGCGGGCTTTTGTCGAAATTTTTATATAACCTAATGCGTCGCTTTCATGACTTTCGCAATATCGAGGCATGCTTTAGCAATTGTACTAATATCGAACGCAGATTTCGATTCTTTGTCTTGGTCTTTCTCTTTAGCAAACAGACCAACTAATAAAGAGATTGAAAGTATCGTGGGCACTGATCCAGACATTCCGAGAAGAACTAATGTGGTAATCTCTAATTCACTGAAAGCTCTCTCGGAATAGAATAAATACCCGATTGTGCCAGCAAATATACTGTACATGACAATAATTACTACGGTAATAACCCAGCCTATCGTTCGGATAAGCGCATGCTTTTGCTCAAGTAAATTACTGGAGAGACGTGCACGTCGATTTTCTGTCTCTTCAGCTGCCTTCTCGTCTTGAGAAAGCTGCGTATCTGGTGATTTTGGCGTAGATGGAGAAATATTTTCTACACCTGGCGAAAAACTACTATATGTAGAGCCTCGCAGCTGACTCGAGTCTGGACTCGGAGCAGGGGAAGGAGCGTTAGATACACCAGAGGGCAGGTTATAGTATTGGCCTCTAGGGTCGCTTGGCTTATCAGCCATGTGCTGACACCTCATTTTGATAAGCTTGTTGCACGAAATATTGCTTAATCAGTTCGTCACTGATATTTTCATTCGGCGCGGTTTTATCCCAAGGACCACCTGGCTCATGACTCATGCTGGAAAGTTGAGTCGCAGTGAAACGAGAGTATTGCATCCACACTCTGTCTAATATCTCATTGAATTTTGGGAGTGCTTTAGTATCCACAAAAAGTGGAATAAACTGTTCAGATTCAGCGTGATACTGTTTGAGGTAATCTTCTACCGGCATACTGCCGTAATCCTTTAAAGCGCGATAGACCGATGGAACAACCGGGCCATATTGCCAGCGAGAAAATCCCCCATCGATAAGAGCCTCGCCAGTTATCGCTAAATACCATCCATGCAAAAAATACATCATTTTTTGCAACTTCATTGGCGTAATATCGGCGGCGTCCTTATTAGCCCGCCACAAAACGTGGTTTGCCACTGGAAACGCATTCATCTTATGCTCCCTGGTAAGCGTCCAAGCTCAACAAGCATGTTGCCAGCTGGTCACTAGATTCACTCAAGCGCGAGGTGCGCAGGCACAAAGTACAGCAGCGACGCCGATGGTCGCTGTGGATAACTCTGCTTCTTGACTTTGTTCATAGAGCGTCATCCTGCGGCGGACGACTTAGAACATATGTGAAGTCTACATCAAATTTGATGCATCTGCTGCGGAAAGTCCTATTCGATCCGCCACAAAAATGACACAGCCCGTCGAAGCGTGCCCGTAGATTCAGGCTCTACGTTTGATTAATGATCAGCAGAAATCGGCGTCAAACGATCGGCAGGCACCGGGTCACCGAGAAAAGCTACATCTTGGCTGGCATCGATGGGTGGCGAGGCCGGCTTGTTCGGCAGCACTTTTTCTAAGGCGCGTCGGATTGCCCTGGAATACAGGAGAGGTGGGATAACCCCGTCCACGAATTTGGGCAGCACAATATTGGGATCGCGCGGCGCTCCCATCATCAAGACCTTGAAGTTTGGCTGAACAGGCTTCACCGCTGCAGAGATATAAGCCCCATCCTCGTAGCACACATGTGACAAAACGATCATCGCATCGAACTGTATGCAGTTCAGGGCGTTCAACACCCCGGCGCCTTCTGCAAAGCCGATTGCGTAGTAGTTCATGAAGCGAAGCATTTGGACAACAGATTCACGTTGGAGAGTGTTATCTCCAAAGACAAGTACAACGGTGGGCATATGAGGCGGTCGGAAGGTAGGTGGGGTGCGGAAGAGATCGTAATGCAGTTCGCATGCATCCACACCGTTTCCATGCAGATTGTTACATCCGGTTGTGCATTGGCAACAGTATCTTTCAGGAATGGCAAGACACGCGGCAGAAATCAAATGACGTTTACCCACAACAATGTAAAAAATAAATTCTTGGTCAGAAGAAATTTCTTGGTGGCATATGATACGCTGGGAGGGTCGTCTTTCGGAGAACCCCATGACCACCGCTACACTCGGCCTTTTCGCAGGCTCTAACCTCCGCCGAGTTCGCAAGGCGGAAGTCGTCGTTCAACCATTCGTGAAGGCGGATGGCCTCGAGACTTGTCTCGCCTGCTGGAAGAACTGGATCACTGGCGATCAGGATACCGACCTGGGCGTGAAGACCATGCGCGGCCTCGCTGGCGACGATATTGGCGGCCCGGATATCTACGAGGCGCAGCAGGATGCGGACCAGCGCATTGGCGCCGCAACCGACGCCATGATCAATAGCTTGAGCCGCATCCATGTATGGGCGATCTATCGTTCGTGCAGCATAGCCAATGTGTGGCGGTTCCCGAATGCAGACTTCGCCACGGTGGCCAGCGACGCGCGAGAGGAGCTGACCGTCAAGCTCAAGAAAAATGTTTGCACCACAACTCTGTTCTGATATAGTCGAGTCTTAGGCCGTCTTCGCACGTCCAGAGAAAAGCCCGAACCGTTAAACGTTCGGGCTTTTTCGTTTGCGGTCCACTTGTGCAGATAGTCATGGGGCGCGCCGATAGCGACGTCGAGATAGGCCATCCGTTACGAGATATATGAGCTGGCACTGGCCAGAGCAGGCGAGCGTCTACCCGGACGCGCTAACGCCGCCGGACGCTGTACCCGGCAACCTAATCTCCAATCCCTGGTGCACCCGGGGACTTAGCCGCCAGGCGCTGCAACGCACTGGCGGCTTTTTCATTTATGAGGTGCGTGATGCACATGAGCGTCGAAGACGAACTGTCCTGGCTGCGCTATACGATACAGCGCCAGGCTGCCCAGGCCGCCCAGGTGCAGCCATGAGCATGGCCGCCACGCACTACCGCCACCTGATCGTGCGCGCTGTCACCGGCAACCGCCCGGCCATGGTCTTCCATGTGACCGATGGTGCTGCCCTCGATCGCATCTGCGAGCGCCTGGTCGAAGCTGAGCGCGCCGCTGAGATCCTTCAGGCCAAGGGGTACGGCGCGCCGGGCCTGCTGCTGCATGAAGTCGCGGCGCTGGTGCCGGTCGTAGCCTGATGGTCTGGGGCACAAAGTCGCGGCACGAGCGTGGCTATGACAGCGCATGGGTCAAGGTCCGCAACCATGTGATGGAGCGCGACGGCGGCCAGTGCCAGCCATGCAAGCGCGCCGGCCGTATGACCCTGGCCCGTGCGGTTGACCACATGGTCAGCAAGGCCAAGGCGGCGACGCTGAACTGGACGCGCGCCAAGACCGATCACCCGTCCAATCTGGAGGCCATCTGCGATCCCTGCCACTCGGTGAAGACCGAGGTCGAGCAGGGCAAGAGCAAGCGTGTGAAGAGGGCAGCGGGCCCCGATGGGTGGCCTGTGTAGTGCTGAAGGGTATTCGCTATACGATTTAGCGACCTACCCAACAAGCTTTATCGCCGCTGGCCCAGCGAGTTAGATCAGCGGGTTTCGGCATATCGACACCGATCGCTTTCCAGCCTTTGATCGTGTAAAGCTTCAGCTCGGTACCGCTCACCGGGTGCTTCGCGAGTTCGATGATCGACATGTTCAACAACACCTGTTGCGCGGTCATTCGCTGCCGGATTGTTCCTGTTTGGGTGGCCCCATCGAATTCGCTTTCGCTCACGACAGGAGTGCCCATCGGGGATTGCTCCAAGCAGTTTTTTGCGATATCGCGCAGCTGGCGGAACACTTGATCAGGCAGCTGATAAACCTGAACAGCGCCATCGTAACTTGCTGGGTCAGCGCGGAGCTCGGCCACAGTATTAGTTACACAGCCACTGAGCAGTGTTGCCAGCGCCGCGGCGAACACTAACGCGCGAGCATCGACGAGCCAGTTCTTCTTGCATTGCATCGTTGGTATCTCCTATTTGTGGATTGGTTAGCGCAACCACTCGAACGCGCAGTGTACGGAGTAATTGCCAAATAAGCAATTCTTCCTTCTACTCCCGGGGGGGGCATCAAATCTCTGGGACTTTCGTTCAAGGGGACCGCCTGCCCCCTCTTTGTGCAGAACCGCGAAATGAAACTTTTTTTCTGGGATTGAAATCATGGCCGGACGGCGCCCGACACCCAGTGCGCTCAAGCTGGTCACGGGCAATCCGGGCAAGCGGCCACTGAACAAAAAAGAGCCAAAACCACGTACAAAAACACCAGTTTGCCCACCGCACCTCGATGCGAAAGGCAAGGCGGTGTGGAAAAAACTGTGCGCCCTGCTGAAACGCATGGGCGTGCTCACAGAGGCCGACGGCCTGGCGCTCGAGCGGCTTTGCGACTGCTACTCCGACATCCTCAAGTGCCGGGAACTGATCGAGCGCGACGGCCGCACTTACACGTCGATTGACCAGAACAGCAACCGACTTATTAAAAACAACCCTGCGGTCAACCAGCTGCGCGCCGCCGACGCGCAATTCAAAAGCTACCTGGTGGAGTTCGGCCTGACGCCGGCCGCGCGATCAAAAGTGAACGTGGACCTCCCGGATGGCGACAAGGAAAAAGACCCCGCCGCCGAATACTTCGGCTGACCCTGTTTCAGCGTACGCACACGAGGTTGTCGCCGGTAGCCGGATCGCCGGGCCCCATGTGCGGCACCAAAGCGCGCGCCACCTGGCCGACGTGGCCGAAGGTGCTAAGCGCGGTCTGGTGTGGGACGTTGCCGCGGCGCTGAAAGCGATCGGCTTCTACCGCGACGTGCTTAAGCTGAACGGCGGCGACTTCGAAGGCAACCCGTTCGAGCTGTTGCCATGGCAGCAGTTCGTGGTCGGCAGCATCTTCGGCTGGAAACGAGATGACGGGTACCGGCGTTTCCGCGTTGTTTACGTCGAGACCGCGAAGGGCAGCGGCAAGTCGCCGCTGGCAGCTGGCGTCGGGATGAAGGGCCTGGTCGCCGATGGCGAGCCGCGCGCGGAGATCTACGCCGCCGCGACGAAGAAAGACCAGGCGATGATTCTGTTTCGCGACGCCGTCGCGATGCACGACCAGTCACCTGAGCTGTCGAAACGCCTGACGAAAAGCGGCACCGGCGAGAAGGCCTGGAACCTGGCGTACCTGGCGACCGGATCCTTCTTCCGACCGATCAGCAGCGACGACGGACAGTCGGGGCCGCGGCCGCACATTGCCCTGGTCGACGAGTTCCACGAGCACAAGACCGCGACCGTGCTCGAGATGATGCGAGCGGGGACGAAGAGCCGGCGCCAGGCGCTAATCTTCATCATCACCAATGCTGGCGCCAGTCGTAAGTCGCCGTGCTGGAACTACCACGAGTACGGAGCCAAGGTTGCGCGCGGGGAGGCGCTAGACGATGCGCTCTTCCCCTATATCTGCGCGCTCGACGAGGAAGACGATCCGTTCGAGAGCGAGGATTGCTGGCCCAAGGCAAATCCGAGCCTGCAAGACGCGAATCTGCCCGGCTATAAGTACATCCGGGAGCAGGTGACCGAAGCGAAGGGCATGCCTTCGAAAGAGGCGATCGTCCGCCGGTTGAATTTCTGCCAGTGGACGGATGCCGAATCCCCTTGGATCAGCCACGAGGTTTGGAAAGAGGCGAAGCTCGACTACGAGGTGGAATCGCTGCGCGGGCGCCGCGCCGTGGCCGGCCTCGACTTGTCGAGCACTACCGACCTTACCGGCCTGGTGTTTCTGGTCGAGCCGGTCGAGCCTGGTGAGCCATGGAAGCTGGTGCCGTATGCCTGGCTTCCGGACGACAACTTGGCACGGCGGGCGCAGCAAGACATGGTGCCGTACGTGGATTGGAAGGCGGAAGGCCTACTTGATACAACGCCTGGGCGTGCGATCAGCAAGCGAATCATTCTGCAAAAGCTGTCGGCCATGTGTGATTTCTTCGAAATTACAGCGTGTGCGTATGACCGCTGGCGCATCGAAGACCTGCAGCAGCTGGCCAGCGATGACGGAATCAGCCTGCCGCCTATGGAAGCATTCGGCCAAGGCTACAAGGACATGAGTCCGGCCATCGAGCAGTTCGAAACAATGCTGCTGAATGGAGAGATCGCGCATAACGGGCACAAGGTTCTCACCATGTGCGCCGGCAACGCGGTCACTGTCCAAGACGGTACCGGCAGCCGCAAGCTCGACAAGGAGAAGGCGACCGGCCGGATCGACGTAATTCTCGCTGCCGTGATGGCCGCTGCCCTGGTCATCCGCGCGGAGCCGAAGAGCACCAAAATTAACCAAGGCTTCGTGATTCTCTGATGAAAAACCCATTGAAAATGCTGGCGGAAGTCTTCCGAGACGAGCCGTCACCGGCCGCCAGCGCGCGCCAGGAACCGGTCATCGACGCGCAGAACAGCACGACGCTGGTCAAGTCAAGCGATCCGCAGGTGATTGCAATGCTGGGCGGAGCCCCTGCTGCCTCAGGGTTCGCTGTCACCGCGGAATCCGCGATGCGCGTGTCGGCTGTGTTCGCTGCAGTGCGGCTGCTGGCCGGCGGCATCGCCTCGCTGCCAGTAGCAGTGTTCCGGGAAGGTGATGAGGGCCGCGAAGTGATCCGGCCGGACCTGTGGTGGTTGCTAAACGAGCAGCCGATCGCGAACTGGACGGCCGCCTCCATGTGGGAGTGGGTCGTTCAGTCGATCTGCCTTCGCGGTGACGGATTCGTCGAGATCGTGCGCTCGGGCGCCGACGTCAAAGCGCTGCGTCCACACCATCCGGACATGGTCAGCGTGAAGCGAGTAGGCGATAGCCTGCTGTACTCGGTCAGCGACGACGTTTCCAGTCTGCGTCCGGTGCATCAGGACGACATGCTGCATTTCCCCGGTTTCGGCTTCAACGGCACGCGCAGCATGTCGATCATCCAATGGGCGGCGTTCCAGTCCGTAGGTATCGCGCTGGCGGCTGACACGTTTTCCGCCAGCTTCTACGCGAACGGCGCGGCGCCGAAGCACCTGCTTGAAGCACCTGGCGAGATGGACGAGGACCAGGCCGACCAGCTGCGCGACGCATACCGCAAGAAGAACTCTGGAGCACATAACGCTGGCCTGCCGCTGGTGCTCACCCAGGGCGTGACGCTCAAGGAAATGAGCATGTCCGCCGGCGACGCCCAGCTGCTCGAGTCTCGCAAGTTCCAGGTGATCGATATCGCCCGGGCCTTCGGTGTACCGCCGCACATGATCGGCGCGCAGGAAACGACCAGCTCATGGGGCACCGGCATCGAGCAGATGTCGATTGGCTTCATCCGCTGGGCGCTGCAGCCGTACATCAACAGGATCCGGCAGGAGCTGAACCGCAAGCTATTCCGCCGCGCGTCGCCGTTCGTCGAGCACAAGATGGAAGCGCTGCTGGCGGGCGACTCGAAAGCCGAAGGCGAGCACATGCGCCAGGCGGTCGGCGGCTCGCAGGGCCCTGGCTGGATGACGATCAACGAGATCCGCAAGATCAAAAATTTGCCCGCGATTGCTGGCGGAAATGTGCTGTATCGGCCAGAAAAATCCAGCAACCCGCCAACAAAACCGAAGGAAGAAGATGAAACAGCTGGTGCAACTGATCCGGAATAACTCCAAGCGTGAGCCGGCCCGCATCGTCGCCGAGGACAAACCCGACACCCTGTTCCTGTACGACGTGATCGACCCATACTGGGGCATCGGCGCGAGCGACTTCAATAAGTCGCTGGCCGCGATGGCAGGCAAGAAGGTCACGCTGCGCGTGAACTGCCCGGGCGGCGACGTCTTTGACGGGCGTGCAATGGCCGCGGCGATCGCGCAGCACGGCGACGTCCACGCGGTCATCGAAGGCGTGGCCGCGAGCGCTGCCACCTTCGTCACCGCGGCGTGCGCATCGATCACCATCGCCAAGGGCGCCCTGTACATGATCCACAACGCCTGGACGATGGCCTACGGGAACAAGTCGGACCTGCGCCAGACGGCCGATCTGCTCGACACGATCGACGGCACCATCCTCGACGACTACGAGCGCCTGACTGGTCAGCCTCGCGAGCAGCTCGCCGCCTGGATGGACGCTGAGACCTGGTTCAACGCTGACCAGGCAGTCGAGCATGGCTTTGCCGGTTCGGTTGCCGAATCCGGCGCCGCGAAAAACTCCTGGGATCTGTCGGCCTACAAGAATGCCCCGCAGCCGCCGGCGCCTGCCGATGACGGCGAGCAGTGGGAGGCGCTGCGCCAGCGCAACCTGAACCGCCTGCGCATTCACGAACTTGGATAGCGCGCTCGCGCAATCCATCCACCGGCCGCCCTGAGCGGCCTTTTTTACGTCTGTCACACAAGGAAAACGGATGAAATCCATTCAAGCATTGCGCGAGCAGAAACAGCAACTCGCCCGCGAAGCACGCGCCCAACTTGCCGAGAAGGGCGATCGCGTCTGGACGAAGGAAGACCAGGTCATCTTCGACAAGCGCTCCGACGATATCGAAGCGATCGACAACCAGATCAGCGCCGTCGAGCGCGTGATGGCTCTCGAAACCGAGAAGGATCACACCGACGTCGAGCAGTTCCGCCGCAATCCTGAAAACCGCGCCGAAGCGGAAGCGCGCGCTGCCTTCGCGAAATTGGTGCGCCACGGCCCGTCGGCGCTGACGAGCGAAGAACTGCACAAGGTGCGGAATGTCACCTCGACGGGCGTCGGTTCGCAAGGCGGCTATACCGTCCAGACCGACGTCGCCAAGGAGCTGATCGACACGCTAAAGGCTTACGGCGGAATGCGCGGCGTGGCCGCAAGCATCACCACCAGCCAAGGCAATGCGCTGAGCTATCCGACCTCGGATGGCACCTCGGAAGAGGGTGAATGGGTGCCAGAGAATGGCCAAGCGACTGCGGGTGACCCCAGCTTCGGCACCGTGGGCCTGAATGCCTTCAAGGCGAGCACCAAAATCATCACCATCCCGATCGAGCTGCTGCAGGACAGCTCGATCGACATCATCGCGATGGTGAACAAGCGTCAGCGTGATCGTCTGGGCCGCACCATGAACAAAGGCTTCACCATCGGCACCGGTACCGGCCAGCCGACCGGCTTCGTGACTGCTGCGAGCGTGGGCAAGGTCGGCGCCACCGGTACCGCCACTGCACCGACCTGGGAAGACCTGGTCGACCTGCAGGAATCGATCGACCAGGCCTACAAAGACGCCGGCACCTGCCGCTTCATGATGCACCAGCAGACCCGCAAGGCCGTGCGCAAGCTGAAAGATGGCGCGGGCCGCCCGATCTGGGCAGAAGCGTATGAAGCCGGCATCAAGTCGGGCATTCCAGCGCAGCTGCTGGGCGAAGACGTCGCGATCAACAACGACATGGCCCAGCCCGGCGCCAACGCAAAGTCGATCGGCTACGGCGACTTCTCGAAGTACATGATTCGCGACGTGCTCGACCTGATCCTGTTCCGCTTCGAAGATTCGGCCTTCGCGTCGAAGGGCCAAGTCGGCTTCCTGGGCTGGGCGCGCGCCGGCGGCAATCTGCTGGACGCGAACGGCATCAAGATTTTCCAGCACTCGGCCACCTGATCAACCTGCGGCCGGCTGACGCTGGCCGCATCACCTGGAGAGCAATATGGCAGAAGCCAAAAAGAAGAAGGCGCGCGTGCTTGTCGCATGCGAGCTCGGTCAACCGAACGACGTCGTCGAGGTCGACGCAGCGCAGGAGAAGGCGCTGGCAGATGTGGTCGACACGTCGCCGGAAGCGGTCGCCTACGCTGAATCGCTGGCCGCTGAGCAGTAACCACCAGGGCAGACCGCCATGACCCACCTGCATATGACCCCCATGGTCTCGACCATCCGCGTGTACGACGCGCCGGGCGGCTACGAGGAACGCCGGAAGTACCTGGGAATCATGACGGTCAGCCACCTGACTGACCGTGTCGCCTGGGTGCACGGCGCCGTCGGCCAGATCACCCGCGCGACACACGCGCAGGCCATGGCCATGCTCGCCGCGCGTGGCGTCACCACGGTGATGTACGAGCGGCGCGGGCAAATGAAAACAATAAGCTTGAAATCGAAGGAATAGATATGGCGCAGCAATTCTCCGTCGCGGTGCGTAATGCCCGCCTCGATGCAATCGAGTCGGCCATCGGCGCGGCGCCAAAACTGCGCTTCTACAGCGGCGCTCAGCCGGCCAGCTGTGCTGCGGCGCGCACCGGTACGCTGCTGGCGGAATTGGCGCTGCCTTCCGACTGGATGGCTCAAGCCGGCAGCGGCGCCAAGGCTTTCTCCGGAACATGGGCGGGCACCGGCGCAGCTGCTGCCGGTATTGGTACGAACATCGGCCACTTCGCGATCTTGGATTCCGCCGGCACAACCTGCCACCAGCAGGGCAAGGTCGGCGCCACCGGCGACGCCACGGCCGATATGACCGTCGACAACCTGAGTCTGGCTCAAGGCCAGTCGATCGCGGTTACGGCGTTCACCCTGACCGAAGGTGGCGCGTGATGAAGCGATACTACTTGACCGACATCCTCGGCACTGGCGAGGCCGACATCGACGAGTTCCGCCCTGTGCCAGCGGAATACCGGGCCAACTTCTCCTGGTCGATGCCATCGGACGAGGACGGCATGCCGCTCAACGACTGGGGCCTAGTGGAAGTCAGCCTGGCAAGCGATGCGGCGCTGGCAGCCATGGCCGCCGATCCGCGGCTCGACCCGCTGCCTCACGTGGCGGTCGGTACGCTGATCGGAGAAATCGACCCAGATGCCCTCCAGCTGCTACGCGCGGCCCTGATCCGGCGCGGCATTAATGTCGATGCCGTAGACAGCGCGTCGACCTTCGCGGGCATCCTGGACAATATCACCTGGCATTCCAACCACCCGTAAAGCATGGCGAGCCCAATTTTTACGGATGGGTTTGAAGCGCCGGATGGAACCCTGCTCGAGGCGTATTCGGCCTCATGGGTGCGCTCGACCGTATCGGGCAACACCGGCCCGTTGCAAATTACGGCTGGGCGGGCGGTCCAACAGAGTTCGACCGCCGCTGTTTACTGTCGTAGCGATGTTTCACCGCCGAGTCCAAATTACGACGTCAGTGCCACGCTGTTTTTCAACAGTAGCAAAAATTCGCCATCGGTAGGCGTCTGCGGCCGTATGGCGGGGCCTGGTAGCGCGCCCATCACCTTCTACCAGGCGCGCCTGGTAAACAACGGTTCCGGCATCGTGCTGGCGCGGTTCCTCAATGGGACCACCGTTACACTGTCTTCGGTCGCAGCCAGCTGGTTGTTTGGCGAAGACCCGTTGCTGACGCTGCGGATGGATGGCGCCCAACTTAGCGTCCTGCTGAATGGCGCGCTGGTCCTTGGGCCGATAACGGACGACCGCATCACTGGCGCCGGATACACGGGCCTGCGATTCGCCAGTGCCAACACCGACCAGCTACGGGCAGACAACTTCATCGTTACGCCGCTGGACGCGGCGCCGGGTGCAGTCAGCGCCGTGCTGAATGCGATGCTGGAAGGGCCAGCGCTCAGCAGCTCCGCGCAGACGCAGGCATCTGCTGCGCTCTCCAGGACTCTCGAGCCGGCGACCCTGTCATCGACGGGACGGCTCGCCTCAACGGCCGGCATGGCCAAGACGCTGGAGCCCGCCGCACTTGCAGCTTCAGCGCACGTCGCGCCTGTTAAGCCGGTGCCAGAAGGCGTCGAGGTGACCCTTTCGAAAGTGCTGGACAGCCCGACGCTCATTGCGGCGGCCAGGCTGGCGGTCAAGGGCTCGCTGTCATCGACGATTGCCGGTCCAGCCCTGGTAGCAGCTGCAAAAGTAGCAGGAGCGGTGGCGCCGCCGTTTGATATTTCCAAGATCCATCCGTCCCGCATCGTCGTGTTCGAGGGCAGCGGTAGCCGCGTTACGCCCTTCGAGGGCAGCGGATCGCGCGTCACGATTCACGAGGGCAGCGGTTCCCGGCTTACCCCTTTCGAGGGGAGCGGCAGCAGAATTACGAGGTTCCAATGAGTATGAAAGAACCGACCCTAATCGGCGATCGCTGGACGGTCGACCGCGACGCGGACGAGATCAGCTACTACGGCGCCGACATTACCCAGGAACTGATCGACCGGGCCACCACGGCCGCATCGGTGGCGCTGGTCCTGGTGGGTGTGGCGCAGGTCGAGCTGCCCGAGATCGTGGTGGCATCGCTGGAAGGCGTCGAGCGCACGTACATCGTCGCGCTGCTGGGCCCGATCGCTGAGCCACCGCCCGAGGGCTGGAAGTGGGTGGCGCGCGTCACGTGCGCGAACGGCGAGCGATTCGACAAAACGACCTGGTTCAACGAGGTGGATCCATGACATACGACGTATCCAAACTGCCTGCCGTGCGCGCCCAGCTCGAGCGTGATATCGCTGCAGCTAAGACTGGTCAGAGCGGGCAGTCAGCGCCGGTGCCGGAGTACGCACGGGCGCCGATCTCGACCGGCGGCCAGGCCGGCGCAGGCCGGCCGCCAGCAACACAAGGAACGACCCGATGACGAAGCGACAAATCATTCCGCCGGCGGCCATGGCGGTGTCGATCGAGGCCGCGCGCCGCGCCGCGCGCGCCAGCGGCACCTCGCTTGATGCAGAGCTCGAGGATAAGGTGCGGGGCATCACCGAAGAAGTGGAGCACAAGATCGGCCGCGCGCTGATCACCCAGACCTGGGAATTGACGCTCGACTTCTTTCCCGCCGCCGGCGCGATCAAGCTGCCGATGGCGCGCCTGCAGCAGATCGAGCACGTGAAGTTCCACGCTGTGGATAACTTGCTGCGCACGCTAGACCCGCAGGACTACCTGGTCGATGTAAAGAGCGAGCCGGGCTGGATCCTTCCGGCGACGGGCCGAACATGGCCGGCGACGCAGCAACGCATGAACGCGGTCGAAGTGCAGTACGTGTGCGGGTATGGCCCGAATGAGGCTGATGTGCCACCAGCTATAAAGGATTACATCCTGGGCGTGCTCGAGAACCACTACTACCCGAACCCTAACGCCCACCACCTTGCGCGCCGGCTCGATCGCTTCGTGGTGTACGGATGACGGCGCCGTTCCGCCTCGACGAGCAGGTGACGATCGAGCAGCGCACTGTCGAGAAGGATCCGCACTACGGCACCGACATCGAGGGCAGCGAGGCTTGGGTGCCGGTTGCGGCCGCGATCTGGGCCAATGCCCAGGACCTGTTGCCGAGCCGCGGCGAAGCGGCATCGAATGGCCTGATCACCGCGGTGACGCGCACGCGGCTGAGGATCCAGAACGACGAGCGAATCACCGCCGCCATGCGCGTGGTCCTGCACGGCAAGGGCGGCCGCGTGATGCAGATCATTGCCGGTCCGGCGCTGCTGGACGACCGGCGGCATGTTGAATTCATGCTGGAAGGGTATTCGCATGGCTAATGAAGCAATCACCGGCGGGCGCGAGCTGGACGCTTTCTTGCAGCAGGTGTCCGTGAAAGTCGAGAAGAATATCCTGCGCGCTGCGTTACGCGCCGGTGCCAACGAATTCAAGAAGGACGCCCAGCAGCAGGTTCCGGTCGACGAAGGGGATTTGCGCCGCAGCGTGCGCGTGTCGACCCGGTCGAGGAAGGGCACGGTCTATGCCTACCTGAAAGCGGGCGGCCGCCGCGCTCCGCATGCGCACCTGGTCGAGTTCGGCACGGCGGCGCACAAGATCATGGCGAAGACGGGCAGCGCGCTCGTGGTCAATGGCAAGGCGGTGCGCGACGTCGACCACCCTGGGGCCAAGGCTAAGCCATTCATGCGGCCGTCGTTCGATACCGGCGCGCAGTCGGCGCTGGTCGCGGTCGGCGCGAAGATTCGCGAGCGCCTGACGAAAGAGAACATCAACGTGCCGGCGCCGGAGGGCCTATGAGCGTGAAAGTCATCCGCGCGCTGCTGCTCGGCGCCGCCGCAGTTATAGCGCGCGCACCCGGCGACCGTATTGCGGCCGGCAACGTGTCCGTCGACAAGGGCCTGCCAGCGATCGGCATTACTGAGGTTGCCACCGTGCCGATCGGAGCGTTTGACGCCCAGGCAGAGGCAACGATCGTGACCAGCCGCGTGCAGGTGACGGTGGTCGGAAAGCCATATCCGGACGTCATCTCGCTGATCGACCTGGTGCGGCGCGCATGCAACTTCGAGCGCGGCCAGATCGCCGGCATCGACGTTGTCAGCGTGCTGCGCGACACCGTCGGCCCGGACATGGAAGACGTGGCTGGCAACACGATCAAAACCATCGACTTCAAGGTCACATACCACGAGCCGAACTAGCAGTATCAGCAACTTCACCCCGGGCCCGCACAGCACTCGCTTGCGGGCCTTTTTATTTCAAAGGAAACGAAATGGGCCAAGCCTCCGGCGTATTCAAGCAGGTCACCTACAAAGTGGAGACCACCTACGGCGTCATGCCTGCCGCCGGCGCGGCGCAGGCCATGCGTCGCGTCACTTCGTCGCTGGACATGACGAAAGACACCTACCAGTCGGCGGAAATGCGCCCAGACTTTCAGATGGCCGACTTCCGGCATGGTCTGCGCAAGGTGGGCGGCACCATCAACGGCGAACTGTCTGCCAAGACCTATGCCGACTTCCTTGCCGCTGTCCTGAAGAAAGATTTCGCGGCCGGCGCGACCGTGACCGGTGCATCGTTCACCATCGCCGGCGCGGCCGGCGCCTGGACGATCACGCGCGCCGCGGGTTCCTGGCTGACCGATGGCGTCAAGGTCGGCGATGTCGTGCGCCTGACCGCTGGCGCATTCAATCCGGCGAACCTGGACAAGAACATCCAGGTGACCGCGTTGACCGCCACGGTCCTGACCGGCATTGTCCTGAACGCCTCCGCGCTGGTGGCCCAGGGGCCGATCACCGCCGCTACTCTGGCCGTCATCGGCAAGAAGGCATTCACCCCGCAGAGCGGCCACACCGACAAGTCGTTCGCCATTGAGCACTGGCATCCCGATGTGCCGGCGAGCGAAGTTTTCACCGGCTGCAAGGTCGCGAAGATGACCTTCACCCTGCCGGCCACCGGCATGGCTACCGTTGCCGTCGAGTTCGTAGGCAAGGACGTGACGCCGGGCGTGGCGCAGTACTTCGTGACTCCGACGCCAGTGACCCTCACCGGCACCATGGCCGCGGTCAACGGCGTGGTCAAGGTCGGCAATGCCACCGGCGGCACGATCACCAGCGCGACGATCGAGATCACGGCGGCCCAGTCGAGCGAACCCGGTATCGGTTCGAACACCGCTGACCAGGCTGCCACCGGCCGCGTGCTCGTCACTGGCCAAGTCACCGCGAAGTTCGATTCGACGAGCCTGCGCGATGCGTTCTACAACGAGACCGAAACCAGCGCCTATCTGGCGTTCACCGCGGACAACGCGCCCGCATCGGACTTCATGGCTTTCAGCCTGAGCCGCCTGAAGCTGAACGGCGCGTCGAAAGACGATGGCGAGAAGATCCTGATCCAGACAATCCCGTTCCAGGCGCTGCTCGACATCAACGGCGGCGCCGGCAAGGCCACCGAGATGACCACCCTCAGCGTGCAGGACAGCGCCGCTTAAACCCTTCGCCGCCACCGTGCGGCAATCCTGGCACCGACCAGCTGCCGTCGCCTTTCGCGGGCGCGGCAGCTGGCACGGGCATTTATTACTCCGCGAAAGAGAAAACCATGGACGCCATTGCACAACCATCCGACCTGCTGAACAAACTCGTTGACTCGCTCGATATCGACGCCTTCGACGATATCCTCAGCGGCAAGCTGTTCCTCGTGAACCCGAAGACCAAGGAGCCGACCAGCACCTTCATCGAGCTGGCCAGCCCGGAGCACGGTGCCCGCAAGCGCATCGACCTGGCGCGCACGCGCAAGCTGCGCGCGGAATTCTCGGCGAACGGCAAGATCGCTTCGTCCGATCCGCTGGAAGACATCGAAGACGAGACCGACTACCTGGTCGCCGCGTGCCTGAGCTGGAATATGACCAAGGCCGGCCAGCCGCTCGAGTTCAACCCGGCGAACGTGCGCGCGCTGCTGACCGACCCGACCAAGCAGTGGCTGCGCGGCCAGGTGCGCGCCGGCATTCAGAAGACCGAGCTTTTTATCGCCGCCTCCGCGAAAGCCTGACGGACTGCGCGCGCGCCGAGTATGAGCTGTCGGCGCGCCAGGGTGACGGCGCTACGCTGCGCACCCACCTGCAGCGCGCCGCCAAGAATACCGGCGTGCCGGACCGGCGCCTGGACATCGACTGGCCGCGCACGGGGCGCGCGCTGTGGGATGCGTTCCGGCGTATCGGCCGATCCATGGGCCCTAACGGGCCCGGGCCGATCCTGCCGGAGAACATCCTGGCGTTCCAGCAGCTGCACGGCGTGCGGTTCTCAGCATGGGAGCTGGAAGTGATCGAGGCCTTCGACGAAGTCTCGCTGGATGCAATTCACAAGCAACAAAGCAATTCGGCCTGAGCGCGAGCGCGCTCGGCTTCCACTCGAAACCCTGGGCCGCCGCGAGCGGCCCTTTCCTTTTGGAGCAGCTCATGATCGTCGGCGACATGGAAATCCGGCTGCGCGCCGATATCGCGCGCCTGCAGCGCGATATGGATTCGGCGCGCCAAGTGGTTGGTAACGCGACTGCTGGCATGGAGCGCGCGGCGAACGCCGCCAAGGGTGCGATCGCTGGTATCGCCGCTGGCTTCGGTTTCCAGCAGTTCGCCAGCATGGTCGATGAGTACCAGAAATTCACTGCACAGCTAAGGCTAGCGACACAGTCGCAGCGCGAGTATGCAACTGCCTATGCCGAGGTGAAGCGGATCTCGACGCAGTCCACCCAAGGATTGCAGGAAACCGGCGTGCTTTATGCCCGTATCGCAAACGGCACGCGTGAGCTCGGTGTCGCTCAGCGGCAGGTAGCGGCGATCACCGAGACGGTGAACCTGGCGCTGCTGGTTTCCGGCGCCACTGCTTCGGAATCAGCATCAGCCCAATTGCAGCTCTCTCAGGCATTCGCAGCTGGCGCGCTTCGTGGAGAGGAATTCAATGCCGTGAACGAAGCGGCTCCACGTCTGATGCAGGCACTTGCCGATGGCATCGGTGTACCCGTTGGCGCGTTGAAGAAGATGGCCGAGGAAGGGAAAATCACTACCGACGTCATGACTCGGGCGCTGGGTGACGAAAAGCTGATTGCCGTTCTACGTGAGCAGGGTAAGGAAATTCAAACCATCGGCGGGGCATTTACTGTCCTGAAAAACAATGTGATGGAATTCGTTGGCATCCAGGCCAATGCCAGCGGTGCTGTTTCCGGGGTTGTATCCGCAATTGGGCTGCTATCAAATAATCTGGGGCTGCTCGCTGGTGTCATTACTACTTTAGCCGCATCTAAGCTGACCACCATGTTCGCTGGCTGGGGCGTGGAGACGTACAAGCAGGTCGTGGCTAATGCTGCACTCCGCACGTCGACGCTGGCCGGCGCAGTGGCATCGACTGAAGCTGCCGCTACTATCTCTGCAGCGAAGTTGGCAGAGGCTCAAGCCAATGTGCAAGCCGCCGCTACGGCCGCTAACCTAGCTAATGCGCGGGTAGCGGAACTGCGGTCGGCTGTCTTGGCAGCAGAGGGAGCCGTAGCATTGGCGGTGGCGACCAATGGCCTGATTCCGGCGCAGACACGCGCGATTGCGCTGAGTGAAGCGCACAGCATCGCTCTTGCCCAGCAGGCAGTCGCGGGAAACGCTGCAACTGTCGCGGCAGGTGCAGCCGGAGCCGCTCTAACTGCCCAAGCGGCTGCTACCGGCGTCGCCGCGCGAGCTATGGGCGTCCTGCGCGGCGCCATGATGTTCATGGGCGGCCCAATCGGCGCCATTGTGACGCTGCTGGGGCTAGGGGCAACAGCGTGGATGGTTTGGGGAAATTCGGCAAAGGAGGCAAACGATAAAACAGCCCAGTCGGTCGAGGAAACCCACGAAGAGGTTATTAGCCGTATTCAGAAGCAGATCGACAAACTGAACGAACGGGCTGCTCTCGCCAAAGCGCAACCGAACCTCAAGGTCGAAAACGCGGCAGACTTGGATCGCCTCGCAAAGCTGTGGACCGAATACAACGATGCGAAAAATGGCACTGGCAAATTTGCAAACGCAACTGCTGAGTATCGAGGAGTTTTTGAGCGCATTGCATTGCGGGAGCATGCCGAGCTTCTGAAAAATCTGACTGGCCTGCAAGCTGCTCAGACCACCGTTGCCCAAAAAGGCGTCGACGCCCGCGTGGCTGCATTTATGAAGGAGAATGCCTCCAAAAAAGAGCAGATGGCGGCTGAACTTAAAGCTATCGAAGACCTTAAAGGCAAAACCGGCGAATACGAAGAGATGGTCCGTCGCATTCGCGCGAAGTACGCCGAGAAAGGGAATGAACAAGCGATCAAGCAAGAAGCTACCGCCTATCAGAACCTGGTTACGTCGATCGGCGAGAAAGCCGCAGCTAACGAGCTCGAGCTGAACGGATATGCCAAGCTATCCGATTCGCAGAAGATGTCGATCAAGCTGGACGAGGCGATCGCATCAGGCAAGAACAAGCTCACGCCGGCGCACGTCGCGGAAACGCGCGCGCTGATCGCCAAGGTGGCCGCCCAGGAAAGTGCTATCGAAGAGGGCGCTTTCTACCTGCAGCAGGCAGAGCAACAGGCCCAGCTGTCGGCTGCTGCAATCAAGGCCGCCGATGACGAGGCTGATCGCAACGAAGAACTGGCGCGCACCTTCGGCATGTCCAAGGTCGCCATCGAGCAGATTACACTGGCGCGCCTGGAAGAAAAGCTGGCCCAGGCAGACACGTCCAAGGGCTACACGCGCGAGATCGCAGAGCTAGAGGCGGTCATCGATGCGAAGAAGCGCAGCGTCGCTGCTCTCGGCGAGCTGGAAGGCATGGAGGCGCTGCAGAAGGCGACGGAAAAAGCCCGCGCCGACCAGGTCCAACTGTGGGAATCGATTGAGAAGACCGCGCACGACACGTTCATCAGCATCTTCGATAGCGGCAAGTCGGCATTCGACCGCCTCAAGGACGCGCTGAAGAATGGCCTGTATGAGCTGCTCTACCAGATGACCGTGAAGAAATGGATCATCAATATCAGCGGTCAGATGAGCGGGATGGGCGGCCTTGCCCAAGCAGGCAGCGCGCTGGGAGGCGAGGGCGGCAGCAGCGCCGGCAGCATCTTCAGCAGTGCGTCGAGCCTGGTCAACATGGGCAAGACCATCTACTCGGGCTTCACCGGCGGGATCTCGGGCACCCTGGGCGGCTGGGCCACGTCGGCCGGCTCGATGTTCGGTTCGTCGGCAGTGTCTTCGTTCGGCGCCGGCCTGTCGGCCGCCGGGGGCAACACCGGCATGGCTGCGATGTACGCCTCTGCACAGACCTCCGGGAACCTGGCGGCCGGTGCGTCTGCCGGCATGAGCGCGGGGACCTATGCCATTCCGATCGCCGGCTGGATCGCGGCCGGCATGGCTCTGTCGAACAACCTGTACAAGCAGGGCTGGGATGCCAACAATGGCACCGTGAACTCGCTTGGCAAGGTGGTGAACGCACCGATGTTCTTAGCCAACAATATCCTCAAGGGCATCGGCCTGAGCGATTCGGCGGCCAACATCTTTGCCGGCATGGGGCCGATCTCCAAGCTGTTCGGGCGCAAGAATCCCGAAATCGAGGAGGGCGGCGTGCGCGGCTCGGTTACCGCGAGCGGCTTTAGCGGCGAGAACTACGCGAACATTCTGGAGAAGGGTGGCTGGTTCCGCAGCGACAAGCGGTACACCCAGACCAACGCCCTTAGCGCCGACCAGCAAAGCGGGTTTTCCGACAGCACGAAAGCGCTGATGGACGCGGCGCGCGGGTTCGCTTCTACACTCGGTGTCGAGGCGAACATCATCGACGGCTACAACAAGCAGATCACGCTGCAGCTCGGCGCCGACGAGGAGAAGAACAAGGAAGCGATCGCCAAGTTGTTCGGCGAGATTGGCGACGACCTGTCGCTGCTGATCCTGCCGTCGGTTGCATCGTTCTCCACTGCCGGCGAGAGCGTGAGCACGACCCTGCAGCGCCTGGTGTCGGATTACGCAACCATCGACGAGGCGTTCACCGCCATCGGCACCACATTCGGCGCTGTCGGCGTGTCGTCGCTGGGCGCGCGCGAGCAGTTCCTGGCGGCGGCCGGCGGCGTCGAAGCGTTCGCCACCAGCACCGCGTTCTTCCATCAGAACTTCCTCTCCGAAGCGGAGCGGAATGCGCCGGTGATGAAAGCGGTCACCGAGCAAATGGCGGCGCTCGGCCTGGCCAGCGTGGACACACGCGCGGAATTCAAGGACGCGGTGCTCGACCTGGTCAACAGCGGCGCGCTGACCACCGAGGAGGGGGCCAAGCGATATGCGGCGCTGATGAAGGTGCAGGATGGATTCGCCCAGGTCTACCCGGAAATCGACAGAACGGTGGCAGCACTGGATACGGCGACAGCGATGCTCGAGTTACAGGCTCAGATTTATGAGCTGACGGGTGACAAGGCCGGCGCCGCCGCGGTGTTGGCGCAGCAGCATGCGGCAGCATTGGCCGCGCTGGATCCAGCCCTGCGTGGCGCAACCCAGCAGTTGTGGGATCTACAGGCTGCTGCCAAGTCGACTGAGCAGGTGAAGGCGAGTGCCTCGGCGTTGCTCGGCGGGGTGGATGGGGCATTCTCCGCACTCCAGAAAGTGGTCGAGCGTGAGAAGACGGCAGTGCAGTCGAGCGTCGATGCGCACACGGCTTCGGTGACGAAGTTGCAGTCGCTGTCGCAAGCGCTGCGCAGCACGCTCGACGGGATGCAGTCGCCAGAGCAGAAGCTGGGCGCGCGCGCGGAAGGCCAAGCGCAGTTGCGCGCGGCACTGGCGATCGCGCAGGCCGGCGGCCCGCTGCCGGGCGCTGACTCGTTAAAAAATGCGCTTGCCGCTGTTCAGCAGGATGCATCGAACCAATTCAGCTTGTACACCGACTACCTGCGCGACGTGTACAAAACGCAGAACGACATCGGTGCTCTGGCCGGCATCACTGACATCCAGCTGTCGGTCGACGAGAAGGCGCTGAAGGCTGCGCAGGACCAGCTAGAAGCACTTGACGCGGTGTTGAAAAATGCCCAGGCGCTGATCGACGAGACGAAAGGCCAGTCGACCACGCTCATCTCGATCGAGCAGGCCATCCAGGCGCTGTATGGTGCTGTCGCCGCGGCGAACGCCAATCCGGTGGTGTCTGCTGGGACGGCGATCAACAACGCCTACCAGCAGTACTTGGGTCGCGCGCCCGACGCCGAGGGCTTCGAGTGGTGGAAGAACGCAGCCGCCGGCGGCGCGCCGATCGGGCAGATTGTCGGAGGCATCGCCAACTCGACCGAAGCCGACCTCAACCGCCTCTACAAGGAGGTGTTGGGACGGGCGCCGGACGCCGAAGGACTCGCATTCTGGAAGAGTGCCTACGGATCGACCATGAGCGAGGCGGAGAAGGCGGACTGGCTGAAGGCTGCACAGGAAGACGCGGCCGTCAAGGTCCCGGGCTTCGCCAACGGTGGCGACTTCGCCGGCGGTGTTCGCGCGGTTGGCGAGGTTGGTGTCGAAATTGAGGCCACCGGCCCGGCGCGCATCCACAGCACGCAGTCGCTGATGGACGCTCTGCGTAATCCGCCACGCGATAGCGACGCACTGGCTGCCGCAGTCGACCGGTTGTCTATGACGGTCGAGAGGCAGAACGTAGTGATCGCCCAGCAGGGCGCCGCGCTGGACCAGATACAGCGGAATACGCGGCGTCAGGCTGACACCTTGGATGTAGTTACGGAAGGAGGAAAAGGTATGCGCAACCAGGAGGCGACTGCCCAATGAGTTCAGCAGACTTCAAGCTGATCAAGCCGATCACGGTTACCGACGCCAAGCTGGTCAGCAGCAGCGTGCCAGAGGCGACGGTGGCCGAGTATGCAGCGGCTACGACCTACGCCGTCAGCGACACTCGGGGCGTCACGTCGGGTACCGCTCAGGACGTCTACCAGTCGCTACAGGCGGGGAATGTCGGTCGCACACCGGCTTCGTCCCCGACCTGGTGGAGGTTGCTGGGCCGGGTGTACGCCGCATACGTCAGCAGTGCGACATATGCGGTGGATGCAGTAGTCACGGACCTGGCCAACCATCAGCTTTACCAGTCGCTCATCGCCAACAACACCGGTAAGGCACTGTCTGACAAGCTTTCCTGGCTCCCGCTGGGCGCCACAAATCGATGGAAGATGTTCGATCGAGTGGTGAACAGCCAGACCACGGCGCCGAACTCAGTCTCCACGGTGATCGCTCCAGGCGAGGTAGTAAATTCGCTCACGATATTAAACGCTGCGGGCGCATCGGTGACTGTGATCCAGTCGGACAGCGGTTACACGCGCACCAGGTCACTGGTGACGCACAACGTATTGAGCTGGTACGACTTCTGGTATCAGGAGCCCCTGTGGGTCGGGGACACCGTGTTTGATGATATCCCGCCCTACATCAATTCGACAATCACCGTCCGCGTCGACAGCCCGGGCAACCAGGCCGCGATTGGCGGCTGGTTCCTCGGCAAGGCGAAGTTCATCGGCAAAACACAGTGGGAACTGGTGGCCGGCATTCTCAGCTATTCGACATCGGAAACCGATAAGTTCGGCAACACCACGCTGATGAAGCGCGAGAACGCCAAGAAGATGAATTTCGAGGTCGCTATCCCGCGCGGCTACGAGGACGAGGTCTATCGCTTTCTGCGATCGGTGGACAACACCGAAATGGTGGCGATCGCGTCGACGTACTGGGCAATGACGGTTTCATATGGTTATCTCGGCCAGTGGGAGGTGCCGCTGTCGATTGCTGGAAAAAAAATGCCCGTCGAATGGCGCGGACTCACTTGAAAGGAAATTTGCATGGCGATCGATGAACTTCCAGACGCACCAGATCCTGCGGTCGATCCACCTCAGGTATTCAGCCAAAAGGCTGCAGCGATGGTGCTGGCGCAAAAGGCGATGATCCTGCAGATCAATAACACCTTGGCCAGCATGAACCAGCTCCAGGCCGGTGGTGCATACGCGCTGCCGTATATCTTCGACACTGCAACTGCCGATGCTGATCCTGGCGCCGGCAAGCTGCGCCTGTCGAGTGCGACACAGAGCTCCTCGACGGCAGTGCGGCTCGACCTTACCGCCGGCGGCCAGGATTACACCACGCTGCTCGACACCTTCGACTCTTCGACCAGCGCGATCAAGGGCTCGATTCGCCTGGTCAAGCAGGGCGACATGAGCAAGTGGATGACGTTCGATATCACCGCGCGCGGAGCGCCAACGGGCTACCGCAACCTAACAGTTGTGTGCACCGACAGCAGCTCGGCCAGCCCGTTTGCCAAAGATGACCAGGTAATACTGTTCTTTCAGCGCACGGGAGACCGTGGCGAGATCGGGGCAAGAAGTGTGGATCCGCTCGGCATGGTAACGGTTACCACGCCGCTTGTAGCAATCGATTTTCTCAATATATTCAGTTCAAATTACGATAAATATTCCATCGAATTGAATGGGATAGCGAAGACGGGGGCTCAGTCGGCAACGATGCACTTGGTGACATCAGCAGGTGCAGTTACCTCAGGATATACCGGTGGATTACTTACAGGTGCTGGCGGCGTTGCTCCAGGACTCCTGCTTCCGGCGGCGTTGAACTTTACCGGAACGGTAGAAATCCGTAACGCCAATGGAGCCTTGAAGTCGCTCGAATTCCGTGGATTCGGCGACCAGCAGCTCGCATATGGGGCGGGCATTTCAATGCCAGAAGCTGCACGAGGAATTCGAATCGTACCCAATGGTTCGAACAACACCTTTACCGCGGGCAGTATCCGCATTTTCGGTCATAGGAAAGATTAAATGGCAAGCCAAATAATGGTAGACGGCGTCGTGCGCGACGCCACCCACGAGGAACTTGCGGAAATCGAGGCAAGTGGGAATGTGCCAGTCCCGCCGCAGCCGCGCCACATGACGGTTCTCGCATTCCGCAACCGCTTCACGAAATTGGAGAAGGTGCGTATCGAATTGGCGGCGATCGACGACCCGACCGCCGGCGCAGCAGGTCGTGCGCTCGCCGCAACTGTGCGAGTCGGACAGGCCGACCTGGCCGCCGCCATGTACGTCGATGTCGAACGCGACGATACCCGCGAGGACGTCCAGGCCTTCGAGGCAATGGGCCTGCTCGACGCGCCCGGCCGCGCGCTGGCGATCCTCGACGATCCAATCCAGGCGCACGAGCGCTATCCCGGCTGATCACCCTCGAAAGGATTGATCTTGAAAGCAGCCTTCTATCGCGGCACCCGGCCCGGCATTGCCGGCATCTACAACCGCATTGTGCGCTGGTGGACCCGCAGTGATTTTTCGCACGTCGAACTGGTGCTTTCGACGGGCCTCGCCTGGTCGGCCTCGTTTGCCGACGGCGGTGTGCGCAGCAAGCCGATCGACTTCGACTCGAAGAACTGGATCCTGATCGACCTGCCGCCGGCGCTGGAGAAGGCCGCCGAGGCGTGGTTCTTCGTACACCGAGGCGCCAAGTATGACCTGCTGGGCAACCTGCAGTTCGTGCTGTCGCCGATTCCACACACGCAAGGCCGCTGGTTCTGCTCCGAGGCCGTGGCAGCCGCGCTTGGCATCCCGGACCCCTGGCGATACTCGCCCGGCACGCTGGCCAGCGCGCTCACCCTCCTGCAACAGCCCGCTTCGGCGGGTTTTTTTACGCCCTTCGAAAGGCAGCAATGAGCATCAGCAAGACCACCCCGCCGGAAGTCGGCAGTTACGCCGGCGCCGCAGTCACGGTCGCCACATCCCTGACCCTGACGCAATTCGGCGTCATCGTCGGCATTGCCACCGCGCTGCTGACGTTTGCGCTGAATGCTTGGTACACGCACCAGCGCAACACACGCGAGCACTTGCTGGCCGAGCTGGACCGCCGCGAGCGGGAGGTGCGCCTGGCGCAGCTGCTGGCCCAGCTTCAGGCGCCAGAGGCGAAGCAGTAGCCCGCGCACGCGGGAATCACCCATCCAGCGCCGGCCGCCGGCGCGCAATCGAAAGGACAGATCGTGAAATTCATCGAAAACGCACGCGCGCAGTTCCCGAAACTCTGGTCGGTACGCTTCGCGCTGCTGGCCGCCATCGCTTCGGCCGTCGAGGCCGGCATGCACCTGTACGCCAGCGGCACAGCGCCCATCCTGGTGGTGGCCGCCGGCCTGACCTCGCTCGGCGCCGCGATCGCGCGCGTGGTGGCGCAACCGGCGCTGACCGGCGAATGAAGCGCGCCCGCATCCTGGTCAGCAGCCTGGCCCTCAGCGCGGCCGCTTTCGTCGGCATCCTCTCAAGTGAGGGCTATACCGAAACGGCCGTCATCCCGACGAAGAACGACCGGCCGACGGTCGGGTTCGGCTCGACGTTCAATGAAGACGGCGCGCCAGTCAAGATGGGCGACCGCATCACCCCGGTGCGCGCCATCCAGCGTGCGGCCGCGCACCTTTCTCGCGAAGAGCAAGCATTCCGCGCCTCGATCCCGGGCATTGCGCTTCACCCCGCCGAGTACGACATCTACATGGACTGGGTCTACCAATACGGCACTGGCGCCTGGTCGAAGTCGTCCATGCGGCGCGAGCTATTCGCCGGCAGGTACCCGGAGGCCTGCAGTGCGCTGCTGCTCTACAAGAAGTCCGGCGGCTACGACTGCTCAATCCCTGGCAACCGGATCTGCCCGGGCGTGTGGACGCGCCAGCTCGAGCGGCACCGGAAATGCATGGAGGCCCAATGATCCCGGTCCAGTACCGGGCGCTGGCGGCCGGCCTGGTCATCCTGCTCGCCATGGCCCTGGCCGGCGCCGCCGGCTGGTTCACGAATGGCTGGCGGCACGGCGCCGAGCTTGCCGACCTGCGCCGCGCGCACGCCGAATTTCGCGCCAGCCTGTCCGAGGCGGCGCTGGCCGAGGTCCAGGCCGACGCGGCATCGATCCGCCAGGCCGCGACCGAGTTCTCGGCCATTCAATCCACCCTGGCGCCGAAGATGACGGCGCTCACCAAGGAGCTGCGCAATGCACCGAAACTACCTGCTGGCTGTGTGCCTGGCCCTGAGCGGGTGCGCAACCTCGACGCCGCAATCGACGCCGCCAACAAAAGCATCCCTCGATAGCGCGCTGGCGGCGCCTTGCCCGGAGGTGCCGCGTCCGGCGGCCGACGACTTCGACGCCTGGCAGGCCTGGGCTATCGATCTGCTCCAGCAATACGCGGAATGTGCAGCTCGGCACGCGAAGACGGTTCAGGCTTGGCCGATGTAATGATATGGCAGCAAGCAGAACCATCAACCTATTCACCTTAAGGGTCAGCGGTTATATGAGATCGTGCTTATAGTTGGTATTTTTATTCTCGAAGTGCGGCTCCCAATCGATTCCCCCATCGGAATTTTTTGGGTAGTCTTTTGCGATGTTCTCGAATATAACCGCCCCCGATTTCTCAATATTTGATGCGGTTCTTAAATATCCGTTCACATACCGCATTTGCAGCATCTGGTCCGAGCTCCCATTTCGAGCTATTACATGGATGTTAAAACGGCGCACAGAATCATCTAAGCGGGAAATAGGGGATTTCAGGTTAATAGTGATCATGTGATTCGGAATGAGGCTATCGAATTTATACACATTTTCGTGATCTGCGACACTACCCTCTCTAGAGCGTCGCTCAAGATCGATGATTCGGACGGTCAGATCATAGAGAGGGAACTCGCCGTGGTGCAGGACGGCGAGGGCAGTCGGAGCAAGCGGAGTGACGGGAGTAGCAATAACTTCGCAAAAGCTGTCGCCGCCAGTGCTCGAGCCGATCATGCGGCGTGTACTCTCATCGAGCCTACCTATAAGCTGATTTACATTTGCCCCAACCGTGCTCAATCCATCTTCCTGCCGCTTCTGTTTTTTGATTCGGTTCCACTGGCTAAATACCCATCCTGCTGCGAAAAAGTTCACGATTCCTTTTTCGAGAAGATCATAGTCTTTAGTGGCTTGTGACCAGTTCCAATAAGTCCAGCAAGCCGAAATAAGGAATGGCATCCAAAATTCGCCGACGAATCGAACGGCTATTTGCCAAAATGGCATCAATGCCACTCGTTCTTTATAGAATTTTTTCATTGGTATCCTGTGCGTGAATATTAGCCTTAGGGCTAGCCATGCTGAGTTGGTGTACGTGAGGGCGATTAACTTCTGCCCCGTTTGATTTGGAATTGCGATGTAGGTCTTTAGCTTTTATTTGTGTGTAGCGCGCCAACATCTTCCAGTCCCTATGTCCTGACACAAGCGCTACCTGCTCGATCGTGTAGCCTTGCTCGAATAGGCGCGAAACACCCTCATGGCGCAGGTCGTGGAATTTCAAGTCTTTGATGCCAAGGGCCTGGCAGGCGCGTGGGAATATTGTGCTGACCGTGCCCTCGGTTACGGGGAAAATCCGGTCGCCTTTTTCTGGCTGCCGCTTGACGATCTCCCAAGCCCCGCCGAGCAACGGAACTTCTTGGTCATTGCCGGCCTTCTCGGTCGGGTGCTTTCGATTTCGGATGGTGATCGTCCGATCCTTCTCGTTCAGGTCGGCCCACTTGAGGTTGATGATCTCGCCCAGGCGCATGGCTGTGGCTACCGCGAACTGGATGATGTCGAACATGGGCACGCGCTGGCGGCTGCCCTTCGCGCGAAAGTGCTCGCACAGAGCTTCGATCTCGGCGGCGGTCGGGCGCCTGGTGCGCTCTCGAGACTTGGTGGATACGCCCAGGTGCGCCAGCCGGGCGCGCGCATCCGACACCGCCATCTGGTCAACGGGCATCTTCCAGATGGCGCTGGCGGTTTTGAGTATGCCGCCGATGTAGGTTAGATCGATCCCGACCGTGACACCGCCGGCACCGCCAGCGCGGCGCTGGTCGACATACTTGCCCAGGCGATCCGCGTTCAGGCCAGACAGCGGAACGCTGCCGAGCGCCGTCTTGAGCATTTTGAGCACGGCCGCCTTGTTCTTCCCGAATGGCCGAATCGCCCCGATCTCAACGGTATAGCGGTCGACCAGGTCGCCGAATGTTATAGAATTCAGGCTTCGACTATCGCGATAGAGGCTCGCGTCCATTTCGGACTCGACCTTGCGCGCCCACTCCGACGCCAGCGACTTTGTCGGGAAGGACTTGCTGACCGATTTGTGGCCGGTTCTCCGGACCTCCGCAACCCAACTTCCTTCTCGCTTTCTAATCGAGGCCATTCCGCAATTCTCCGCAATTTCTCCGTAGTGGTAGCGCAAAATACCACAAAAATCCGCAAATTACAGCAAGAATTACGGAGAGCGGAGTCGGCTAAAACAAGCATAAATAGCAATGAAATCAACTACATATCGGGATAGGCGCTTAAGTGTGGCCCCCATGATGGACTGGACCGACCGCCACTGCCGCGTGTTCCACCGCCAGATCACCCGCCACACCTGGCTATATACCGAGATGGTCAACACCGGCGCCCTGGTCTACGGCGACGCCGAGCGCCACC